>ERZ794936.144-NODE-144-length-46544-cov-207.946934_pt1 | contig 46544 bp, 61 predicted proteins | sample MGYA00511083_ERZ794936 | MGnify/ENA primary metagenome ERZ794936 (study PRJEB30137, sample SAMN04331409) | food metagenome | isolation source: Y2 must sample point D1 replicate A | place: Australia: South Australia | collected 2014 ... | reverse complement strand
CGGCAGAAGCCTGGATAGCGTGAAGGTAATTAGCGCCAATGGCGACAGTATGTCTGGAACGATAGAGGCCGGTGATCTGCTGTTTGTGGACGTCAGTATCAAGATGTTTGAAGGGGATGGGATATACACCTTCCTGTACGACGACACGGCCCACGTGAAGCGCCTGCAGAAAATGAAAGACAAGCTGCTGGTTATCTCAGACAACAAGAACTACACGCCATGGGACCCCATAGAACGCGACGAAATGAATCGTGTAGTCATCTTCGGTAAGGTAATCGGAAGTATGCCGCAGACTTACAGGAAGCATGGGTAATTGGCGTCGCCGTATAAGCGGCTTGTATGATGATAAATATAGGAAAAACAATGAATAGTGATGAGACGATTGAAGTCGGAAACTCCCCATCTTTTGTTTCCGTATATGCAGAAATAGCTGGATGTACGTTATATACTATGAACGGAAGCACTAGAATGGCCACCTTACTTTTTATGAACAATGAATTAGTCCCGCATCAGAATCAGAGAGGTGAGATTGTAGGTCAAGACTTTAGGTTAAAGAAGGTTGCCTCAGTAACCATGACTCACGACCAGGCTCGGAAACTCTATGAATCCTTGAAACAGCAATTTGAAAGTCAAGGTTAAACATGCCGAACAGCTACGCTCTGGAAGTTGGCCAACCATTCACAGGATGGATGACCAGCAAAGGACCTGTGATAATTTCACATCCCGATTTTGATGTTGCAACCAGTTTTCATGTGCAAAAAAAAGCGTATACTGATTCTAACAACGTCATATCCCCAAGCGATGGAGGTAATATGGAGGGTCGTATCTCAGCGCTGGAAGTGAATGTTTCTTATATAAAAGATGATGTAGCAGCCCTGAAGTCAAGCAGCGCGAAATCAATTGAGACGCTGAATTCTTTAGATAAAAACATGGCGGTTGTGTTAGAAAAGCTGACTACTCTCAAAGAGTCCATAGATAAAAAACCGTCTAAAGATGCTATAGAGTCCAGTATAGCCAAAGCCAAGTTAACTATTTTAGTTGGTGTTCCGTCATTATGCGCAGCTATAGCTGGAATTTGTAAGATATATACTCACTTCTTTCCTTAATTAAATAACCCGCTTCAGCGGGTTTTTTGTGCCTATAATCCTCTGATCACCCCTTCGCCTGATAGCTTCCCCACCCGAAATCACAACCAGACCGAACCTCCGACACTATCCCGCCCTGCTCTGTGCGGGATTTTTTTCGTCTGTGGAAAAATAAATAATCCATAAAATCATAAAGTTAATCTCGAATCCCTATTTCTAGCTTAAATATGCGTTTGACGCATTTGCGCTTTACGCATATTATCAACCCATCGAAACGAAACATCGATGCGGTAAACGGACTACCTACCGCGCCGGACATGAAGTCAGGCTGCTATTTAAAAACAAGGTTCCTGTGAATACACAGGCCGAAGTGAGTTCTTCGGGGGCGAGTCACCGAGCACAAAATTAATCAGCAATGGCAGATCTCAGTCTGCCGCTGTATCGGGACGGCAAGGGGCACAAGCTGAGACAGGGCCGCAATGTCGCGCTGACTCGCCCACCAAAGAACTTACAGAGGATATCCCAATGAACAGAAACAGACGCCGCATGGCAGAGTTCAATGCCCGCAAGGCAGCCGAAGCAATGCAGCTTAAAACAGTTGATCGCGTTGAGCGGGCACTGAAGGCACCGAACTGGCGCAATCGCCCTGAGCAGGTATCTCAGTGCATGCCAGACGTAGCAATTTATTCAGCCGGCCACCGCACCAAGAGTGACCGGGTAACATGCACCGGCCGTCAGAAGGTCAGAGGCCGGTCTATTCCTTTAGTGTGAGGTGAGTATGGAAAGGATTGAGTGCATCCAGCCAGCATGCAGTAAGTCAATACTAAAATATCCGACTAACTTGAGGTCTGTTCGATGGCGGAACTTTATTCATCATGTAATCATTTTTACATTCAGGGCAGTAATGAACAAAAAATCCATAAGATTTAAGATTATCAACTCTTGGTTGAAGTATCGATATCTTGTAATTGTCGTAGCAGTGAGCACAAAGGTAGTGATGAGCAATAGGCAAATCGGGACCTTTCTTCGATCGATATACCGTCGCACCGCCTTCAGTTGTATAAAGGTCATAGTTGACAGACTTCACAGTAAACATCTCGATTTTTGCCTTTTCTGCCTTAAGCTCCATTGTGATTTGTCTCTCAGACTGGAGAAGGCCAGAAACTTCCGCATTGAGAAGCTGTAGGTCAGTTATTTTTGCAGATAGCTCTCCCGCTGCTTGGCGAATCACCTGCTCATCGCGAGCCTCTTTAATTACCTTTATCAAGCCCGCGGCTTCTTTGACTATCGCATAGCCAGACATTATATCCATAAAAAAATCTCAATACTGTAGGGGTACTTACATATTACTCCGAATCTTGCTGTAGGGGTACAGCGGGCACGGGAGCCTGCCCCGGCAAAAACAGGCACCTTCAGTAACCCCCTATAGCTCATTAACCAGTGGGCTATGTGGGTAATACTGCCCGATGAACAGGAGTGGAAGACCTGTTCTGATTAAATTTCGCCTCTGCTTATGCAGGGGCTTTTTTATGCCTGTCATATCAGCGTCCATTCACTGAGTGGGCGGTTATATGACCACATTCAGGAGAGGATTATGGAAAGCACAGAGTTACAGCTGTACAGCCTGCCAAACACGGCGGGTGAACTGGAAGCGGCGTTTATCAGCGGTGATTACACCGACCGGCTAATTGAAGAAATCCGCGCAAAAGCAAAGTCAGTCGTTGGTGACATCAACACCGCCAAAGGTCGCAAAGCCTACATCAGCATGGCGGCTACCGTTCGCAGCTCAAAGGTAGCGATTGATGATGCCGGTAAAACACTGGTTGCTGAGATGAAGAAGCGCCCTGCCCTGGTTGATGCCAGTCGCCGGAAAATCCGCGAGGCACTGGATGAACTGGCTATCGAAATTCGGCAGCCGGCGACCGACTGGGAAGCTGAGCAGGAACGTATCAAGGCAGAGGAAGCACTGGTCGCCGCCCACACCGAAGCGCTGGAAATGAACGAAGCATTCGATAAAGCAGCGGCTGAAAAGCTTGAGTCCGATCATGAAATCGCCCTGCTGATGAACGACAACTTCGACCGTAAACGAGAAGAAGCCGCCCGCCTGGCAGAGCAGCAACGTATTGAGCATGAGCAGCGCATCGCCCGGGAAGCTGAAGAGCGTGTGAAACGTGAAGCCGAAGAAAAGGCCAGGCGTGACCGTGAAGAGGTTGAGCGCCGCGAACGTGAATTACTGGCCGCAGCCGAACGAGAAAAACAGGAGCGTATCGCCGCACAGGAACGTGCAGAGCGGGAAGCCAAAGAAGCCCGTGACATGGCCGAGCTTAAAGCAAAAAGAGCTCAGGAAAAGGCTGAGCGTGAGAAGCAGGAAGCTATCGAAGAAGAACGCCGTAAAGCGGCGCAGGCAGAACAGGCACGGATTGCCGAAGAGAAGCGCATCAAGGATGAAGCTGAACGCCGGGCTCGGAGCCTGGGGCACCGCCGCAATATCAATCTCGCTGCAGTCTCTGCCTTGGTCGAATCCGGCCTGACAGAAGACTGCGCAAAAGCCAGTATCAAAGCAATCGCTAAAGGTCAGGTACCTGCAGTAACCATCAACTACTAATCACACCGGAGTATCGCTAATGACAACCAACGTCATCGGCGGCGTCATTGGCGCTGCTAAATCACTGTTTAAATCACAGCTTGACCGTATCAAGCGATTTGTTAATGAAGCGGCCCGTCCGGGCGGGGAGGCTTTTGCGTGAAGAGGCTGAAATTTAACGTCGGATTTATTCGCTACTCACTGCCGGATAACGATGCTAACCGGCTTCGGATGTTACAGCTTACCAGGAGGTCGAAATGAGCCTGAACCTGACTATCGAATGCTCAGATGTGCAGACACGCGGGGCTATGCGGCCCGGAAAGGTCAGCGTTTCACTTGAAGATTGCGCCATCGACGGCCTGACCACTGAGCAGCAAACAGAACTGTGCGGCCAGATGGATTTCGACGTCCTGGTTGAGTATGTGAATTCGCTTATGGAGGTGAACCATGCTGCATGAACCTTCATTTGCAGTCGCTGAGAACGCAGAGGCACAACGCTGGGATCGGCACTATGCCGAACTGAATTATGACGAAGCGGTGCGGGAACGGGCCGAGGAGTTATCTGCCCTATTCCCTGATGGCGTTGAAATGTTCGCAGCAGATAACCCGGCGTATTTCTCTCTGCTGGCAAGCGACGATGCACAGGACGCCTATGCCGCGTTCGTTGATCGCATTTGTCTGGCTAAAGCTCAAGCCGAATGGAGTTGACTATGGAACCAGGCATCTACCACAACTTATCAAATGCTGATTATCATGCGGACCCGGCGATCGGGTCTACTTCAGTTAAGCAAATCAGCGTTAGCCCAGCAAACCTCTACTTCAACCCATTCAAAGGCAGTAAGTCAGCTCATATTGGTAGCGCCATCCACGCAGCCATACTTGAGCCTGATGTGTATAAGCGGGACTTCCATTTGCTTCCTGATGGCCTTGACCGGCGATCAGCTGACTACAAGGCAGCGGTAAGTGAATACGGTTCAGACTTTGTTCTTGTGGGTAGCGAGGTTGAAACAGTAAACCGCATGGTTGAGTCAGCAAGAATGAACAGTGATTTTGTTGATTACATGCGGTCACCTGGTAAATCTGAGATCTCCATGTTTGCCACGTGTGACATCACTGGCCTTAACCTGAAATGCAGGTTTGACAGGCTTTCTGAGTCCTATCCTTACCCGCTGGATGTGAAAAGTTGCAGGGATGCATCGGAGCGAGGGTTCAGCAGTGCATTCGGCCAGTATCACTACCACATCCAGGCGGCCTTTTACCTTCATGTCCTAAGGCTGGTAACCGGCAGAGATCTTAATCAGTTCTGTTTTTTCGCCGTAGAAAATACAGCTCCTTATCGAAACTGCATGTATTACATCGGCGAGGAGTCGCTTGAGCAGGGACGAAAGCAGATGCTTGAGGCGCTGGAGAAACTAGCCGAATGCATGGAAAGCGAATCAGCCAGATATGAGGGGATTGTTCTCCCCTCGTCTGAAATAAACATCCCTTCTTATCTCTTCGATGAAGAGTTTGATGACGAGGTAATAATCTAATGGACCTATCAAAAACCATTATCCCACGCTCTGATCAGCTTAATTTTGACGATGTTCAGATAAGTAGTATCACCGCGGTAATTAAATCTGTCCGAGCCGGAAATAAAGAGCAGCCAGTATTTATTGATTTGGAAGGATATGACGGAAGGCCTTACAAACCATCAAAATCAATGCGCCGAGTCTTGATTGAGGGTTGGGGCAATGACGGCCATGCCTGGGCGGGGAAATCTTTAACCTTGGCCGGAGACCCCTCTGTGAAGTACGGAGGTGTGGCTGTTGGCGGCATTAAAGTTAAAGCCATGAGCGATGTCGAATCCAGCTTTTCTCTGATGCTGACGGTATCGCGAGGGAAACGCGTAGAGCATGTGGTCGAAAAATTGGTAACGAAACCCAAGGTAGACCCGCTGGAGTGGTTTTCCGAAGCAGCAATGCACTCAACGCTGGCTCAACTTGAAAGCAGGTTTGAGAAAACAAAGGCAGCTCTTGCTGGTGATGACGATCGGGTGAGTAAGGCCACTGAGGTATATAAGACCAGAAAATCAGAGCTGGAGGCGAGCGGAGGAAATTCCGCATGAAGCTAATGCCCCACTACCGCCGGACAAAGGATGGTCCGCTTTCAGGCATCAAGGAGAAGATAGCCTGGCAGTTAAGCAAGCGGCCAATGACCGGGCAGCAACTGGCCGACATGTTCGGTCTGAGCCTCGGCAGGATAAACGAGGTTATGCGCTCCAGCTTTAAAGGCGACACCGTGAAGCTCGGCAAAGGAGAGCCATTCGCCACTGACGGCCGGGCCATGGACAGACTCTACTGGCTGGAAGCCAAACCACGGCGCGTTAATGCGAAAGAAAAGACACGGATCGTCTTCAGCCGAAAGCACTACGTCAATTAAACCCCATTCACCCACCCTATCCTCTGCCATACGGCTCCGGGAGGGTTATCTGTTGGAGAGGAAAAGTGGAAAAGACTCCGTATAACCCGAGCAAAAAGGCCACAGGCCGGGTTAAGAACCCACTGTCAGCACCTGTTGACTGCCGCTATTGCCAGTCGCCGGTCAGCATCGCTAAAAATTCAGCTATCTACGGTCGTGAGTATGGCGAATGGCCTTGGGTATACGTCTGCGAGAGCAGCTTGTGCCGGGCTTATATCGGCATGCACCCCTTTACGGCGATCCCCCTGGGGACACTCGCAAATCAGGAATTACGAAATGCCAGAAAGGAATGCAAACCGGCATTTAATCACATATGGCAATCAGGATTGATGACCAGAACCGAGGCATACCAATGGCTAGCAAAGCAACTGAGCATCCCTGCTGGCGAGTGTCATTTCGGATGGTTTGATGTCGATCTCTGCCAGAGAGCAAAACTAATTTGTGAAGGAGTGGCAGCATGACTGATATCTCAGACGAAAAGAAGTTCTGCTACAGATATGTTGATAGCAATGATAACAACGGCCGGCCAATCGTCATGCTATGGAAGCGTGTAGTTATCAGGGAGACAGATAAGACATTCTGGCATGTCCACGACATGCCTCACATGAACCTTGAACAACTTGTCCGATATTGGATGAGCGGACGTAAGGAAGTCCGAAATAAATATGTTAAACGGTGCGCCAAAGGGGCGGCAAGATCCAGTTATCACTACACAAAAGAAGAAGCTCTTGAAGCATTTATCTACCGCAAAAACTTCCAGTTAAGTCGCATAAGACTGACCGCTGAGACTGCAGAACTCTGCCTGAAAGGTCTGAGGGAGGCTGGCTTCATCACCTATCCAAAAGATGAATATGGGTACGCAAAGCGGGTTATAGCCGGGACGCCAGATGGTGATACATTTTTGGCCGCCGACGAGCCTGGGCCAATAGCTGAAACGTACAGCTGGGGAGAATACTAATGACTGATATCTCAGAACTGGTACAGAGCCTTAAGGTCGCGGCGCAGGAAGCAACTCCGGGGCAATGGTTTCGTTCAAGCGTGTTATTCAACGGCATTACCGACAGCGCTAACCCTATGGAGCAGGGGAATAAACCTCATGTGGCCTATTCTTCTGAGAAGGGTGACGCGAATTTTATTGCACTGGCTAACCCGGTCAACATCCTCGCACTTACTGCAGCGTTGGAGCAAGCGCAGGCCCGCATTTCCGAACTGGAAGCCCGAACAGTGAAGCTTCCAAGCCAGGTTGATTTCGACGATCCGCTATCAGCATACGAAGCTATCAAGAAATGCCAAGAAGTTATGAGCGCCGCTGGCATCAAGTGGGAGTCTGAGTGATGAAGAAATTAACTAAGCGTGTGCAGGCTGATGGCCTGTGGTTCGATGTGCCCGCTGATACAGCATCCGTGATGGTCAACGCATTCGGCCAGGTGCTTGCTATTTCCATCGGTGTAGTTCTGAGTAAGGGAGAGCACAACTGGGTTATTAAACACGGTATTGACGACTTTGTATGCCCGGTCGGAGTGGTTGACCTTGGTGGGGCAGACTGGCGCGAGTGCTGTTGGTATGTGGGCGATCAGTTTGATGGTGAATATGTCAGTATGGCAGTTCAGATCCGAGATGAAATAAGTGATTTTTGTGCCGGACTTGAGTCGCCAGGGTGCCCAGAAACGGCTGAGGAAATTCAGAGTCAGTTAATGAACAGGATTTTGCCACTCATTAAAGACGAGCGCCGTGAGTGGATGGCGCGGGGCACGGAGTTATTGTCATCTAAGGTAAAATCTTTGGGCCTTCACGCAATGGATGTCTGGTTTGCCGAAGATTTCGCCGCAAAAATCAGAGCCGGGGAGGTTGAATGAAACCAATAACTGAGCAGGAACGGCAGTCCCTGATTGAATATGGGACGCTTTTCAACACTACAGGGACAAAGGGTAAAATGAACCGCCTTGTTGCAATCGCCTTGGCTTCACTGACTGCGGTGCCGGTGGCTGTCACTGACATCTCAGAAATTAATGATCTCAAGAATGAAGGCTGGATTGGTAATTTCCTCGCACCTGAATTCCAGGGGGTTGACTCTGAAGATAGAGTTTATTTATACACCGCCCCGCCAGTACCGGTGATTAAGTTACCAAACCCGCAAGACATTCCAGACGGATATCATTTGCAGTCATGTATGGCTACGGTGCAATGGTACCAGCAGGAACTCGAGCGCCTCAACGGCCTGGGGGAGTGATGAAAATACCTATTCCCGGACGGGGCGGCGGTTGGTGGCTGGCAATTTCATGGCAGAAAAAATCAAAGTGGCGTTACTTTTCCTTCTGGCATGATGGCCCAATGCGCTCTGTATGGCTGGGACATTTATGCATTGAGTGGTGGTGGAGATGAAGAAAGTCACCACCCACATACTGGCAGGTAACTACCCTGCTTTCATTAAACGAATAGCGTTCCGCATAGCTCTGTGGGATGCGTACAGGAGGAAGTGATGTCTTGGATTGATATTACTGATAGTAAACCAAAAGAACGGGAGTATGTGCTGCTGTGGGATGGCGACGATCAGATTTGTGGATATCTCGATGAAGGAAAGTTTTATCAGGATATAAGATGGTGTGTCACATCGCTACGGTGGTCAGACGTTGGAATAGAGAATGAAATAGATAAAGATTGGGTTACCCACTGGATGCCACTACCGGAGCCACCCGCATGATACTCGCCGGATACGTCATCCTCATTCTCTCCGGTAACCAGGCAACCCCCCTCACTGAACATATCTACCCCACCGAAACACAGTGCGAACATCAGATCGAGGCTATGGGCGATATTCAGCCCCGGCATGTGCTTTTGTGTGGCGAAGTAATGCGAGAACATCATGCAGGAAAGAATACGCGGAGCCTGTGACAAGCACCAGGAGCTGGCCGCCAAGGCTGCAATAGAACATCACCGGGAGCGTTATAGTCAGGGAAGAAGAATTACCCACTGTGTGAAGTGCAATAACCGGCACTATCAGGTTGAGGTAATCATCAGAAAAACCGTCATCACCGCAACAATCATTAACGGCTACCGGCCACTTTCAAAAATATTCACTAACTAAACCAAACCACCCTATCCCCGCACCGGTCACCGGCGGCATCGTCGTGCCTGCGGGTTAGGTAAAGGAGAATGCTATGCGAGAATTAAGAAGCGACTCACTTATTGACATGAAGTTCATGGTAGAGGATGCTGGCTACACGCCTAAGTACTTTTACGACCAGATCAAGGCCGGAAAACTTCCACCGCCAAAAAAGTTCGGCAGGACGTCCCGCTGGGAATACGCCGATTACCTCTCCTGGAAGAACTCAGCCCAACAGTCAAAAAACACCTTAAATTAATGCTTTGTGGGCATAATTGCGGGCACAATTTATCGTTAAAAACTAAATTCCTTTCAAATACAGCCCCTTGCTTTCATCATTAGGTGTCTGCAGGGGACACCAGTCATGCCTTACCTCGCATTACTTGACATTACCAAAAACCCTTTATAATCAGCCTTCCCATGAAATCAATGTTACCTGACGTTACCCGGTGTGTATTGACTGCACGGGACTTTTGCGGGCATATTGTGGGCACAACGAATTATGCCCACGGAATTATGCCCACATGCTGACGATTAAACAGATTGATGCCGCCAAGCCAAAAGAGAAATCTTACAGGCTCCCTGATTCTGGCGGCTTGTTTCTGTTCGTGCCTCCGACCGGAAAAAAGGTCTGGCGGCTCAGGTATCGTCACTCAGGAAAAGAGAAGACTCTGGTCATCGGTCCCTACCCTGCAGTCAGCCTGGCTGAGGCAAGAGCAGCTCAGGCCGAAGCAAAATTGAAAATTGCCAACGGCATCGATCCATCCGAAGTTAAGCAGCTGGTAAAAAAGGAAGGGAGTGACTCTCAATTATTTTCTTCTATCTATAAAGAGTGGTACCAGCACAAACAGGACGTATGGTCTGAGGGGTATGCTTCAGAGCTGGGCCGCATGTTCACCGACGATATACTGCCGATGATCGGCTCGATGGATATCAACGACATTGAGCCAATGCAAATCCTGGCTGTCATCAGGCACTTTGAAAGCCGCGGCGCCATGGAGCGTGCCAATAAAGCCCGGCGGCGCTGCGGTGAAGTTTTCCGGTATGCCATAGTGACCGGGCGGGCCAAATATAATCCGGCACCGGACCTGGCTGACGCCATGAAGGGCTACCGGAAAAAGAACTACCCTTTCCTGCCGGCAAGCCAGATACCGGCGTTTAATGAAGCCCTGTCCACATATACCGGGAGCGTGGTTTCCCGCATCGCTACGCAGATTTTGCAGTACACCGCCGTGAGAACAAAAGAACTCCGTTCAATGCAATGGGAAAACGTCGACTTTGAAAACAGAGTGATCACCATTGATGAAGGTGTCATGAAGGGAAGGAAAACGCACCTGGTACCGATGTCAGATCAGGTGATGCAATTGCTTGAAACCATCCGGCCAATGACTCAGCCGGTGTCTGATTTCGTTTTTGCAGGCAGGAATGATAAGAAGAAGCCCATCAGTGAAAACGCCGTGTTACTCGTCATCAGGCAGATAGGCTATGAGGGGTTGGCGTCTGGCCACGGCTTCCGTCATCAATTCAGCACAATACTGAACGAGAACGGGTGGCCACATGATGCAATAGAGAAGCAGCTCGCGCACTCTGATAAGAACTCCATCCGTGGAGTGTACAACCATGCTGAATATATGCGGACCCGAATAGAGATGATGCAGTGGTGGGCTGACTGGATTGACGGAAAGGTTTAATCACAAACTCTTCACGAAGTACGTCACCACTCCGATCACCCTGGCATCGTCCAGTGCGTCACCTTCGATTATTCCACCGTCAGTAATGAACCGGCTGGCACCTACCTTGGTAGATACTCCAGCCGGATCAGCGTATCCCTGACAAAGGGGTTTCTATGCTTTCGACGCTACTACCATCAGGTAATCCATTAACCTGGTCATATTGACACTAGGCTGATAGTAAGCATAACCAATAGTACATGATTGCCCAGCTGCCAGACTAAATGAATATGACTGCACGTTAAGATCGAAATGGTTAGCAGTAATGCTATAAGCCTTTCCGCTATCTGCTGAAACTGTATAAACATCACTACCGTTCACTTGTATTCTGGCATTACAGGAATAGTCCGTCACATGCAGAGTACTAGGGTTAACAAAAGCGGACGCAAAAACATAAATTGTCGGTATGGCTATAATCCGATCAATTGATGTTGCCGGGATAGTAATCGTCGAACCTTTTTGGAGGTAAAACATTTTCGACACATCACCGTCGATATTGTTTGCACTCAGCTTTCCCTCAATGGTGCAATCTTCACCGATAGTGACATTATCTATACTCCCCTGACTCGCATAAATATGCCCCCTTACTGTTACGTCGTTAAACTCAGCAGTTCCATCCTTTGTTATTTTCCAGCCGGCAGTCCCACCTGAATAATTATCCGATTGCAGGTCTGATATTTTCGCAGAGCCTATGGACGCATCCTGTATCATTGCTGACTGGATATAGGTCTGACCGCCGCTAACAACAAATGGTGATGTAATGTTCCCGTTTGTTCCGGTGATCATGGCAAAGCGATCTGCCTGCACAAGAAACTGAGATCCATTGCCACTATCAGAACTGAGGCCGATGCCAGCCACTGTCTTATTGCCATTGCTATCAGTCTGTACTTTCAGAGACCAGGTTGCACTAACGGTTTCCTGAAGCGATGAAACGGCGGTTTTTGTGTCCTGTATTGCTGAAGAGTTGCTTCCCGTCTGGCTGGAAAGTTCAGAGATAGATTGTGCCTGGTTTGACAGGTTACTCCCCTGCTGGCTAACAGTGGCCGTGAGAGAGTTGAACGCACTCACGCTAACTGGCTGAGCAAAAACTGATGGATTAGCTATCCTCGCGGTTCCTGAGTCATGTGTTACCTGAATCTGCGCCAGTGATGCGCCATCTGGCACGACAACCGAACCACTTAGCGTTTGCCAGCTATTTGCCGAAAGGTTTTCTGAAGCCACACCAACAGCAACATTACTCACACCGGGCCCGTCGAACCTAATTCTGAATGTGATATTCATTGCAGTATCAGTCCAGAGATCAGCAGAACAAATGAGGGTGTCACCCACGTTTACAGAAAACTGCTGTGAGTTAGGTGCATAATTGTAGTTTGCGGCAACATAGGTTCTTTCGCCGTCAGTTCCAAGTGACGAATATGACCACCCCGCACCATCAGAAGACATTCCCGGATTTGGTACCAGATTGGCGCCGTTACTCAGGGAGGCATTCAGTGCGGTTATTTCCGAGGACTGGTTGCTGATAGCATCCCCCTGCGAAGATACTGTGTTGCTCAGAGATGAAACGGCAGACGAGTCAGCTTTTCCCTCAACACTGTTTTGCAGGCTGGTAAGCTGATTCCCCTGGCTGCTGATAGTGTTACCCTGCGATGATACGGTGCTGCTCAGAGATGAAACAGCAGACGAATCAGCTTTGCCGGCTACGCTGTTTTGCAGGTTAGTAATCTGGTTGCCCTGACTGCTGATTGTGTCGCCCTGATTCTTCACCGTTAAAGATAGCGAGTTTAAGGCATCAGCACTTGCCACCTGGAGGGTGACTACCGGATTTGACAGCCTCGCCGTTCCAGACGGGTGATTCATCTGAATCTGAGCGGTTGTGGCCCCGTCCGGGACGGTGCTTTTACCGGTAGCAGTGAACCATGACCCCGTTGACGGCGAGTTGTTCTGGTAGACGGCGGATGCATTATTCGTCATATCCGGCCCGTCGTACCTGATCCGCAGGCTGATAGCTGAACCTGAATCTGTCCACAGCTCTGCAGAGATCGTCAGGACGTCACCGGCAGCAACCGGGAATTGTGCCGAGTTCGGTGCATACTCCCAGCTGGCTGCAACGTAAACCCGGCTGCCGTCTGTTCCCATTGAATCGAAAGACCATCCGGAAGCATTCCCGGCCATGCCAGGGTTTGGCACAAGGTTCGCTCCCTGCGTAATACCGGCCTGCAGTGACGCAATCTGATTACCCTGTGACGTCAGCGTGTTGCCCTGAGATGAAACAGTGCTCTGGGTTGCCTGCAATGCTGAGGCGTCAGCTTTCTGAGCGACGTTGTTATTCGTCGTCTGAAGCGAAGATTTCAGGTTACTGATATCGTTTGCATTCGCTTGCGTCGCAGTATTCAGCGTGTCCATCGTCTGATCGATTTCAGAGACACTGTTATCGAGCTTGGTTTCCAGCGCCTGCCTCGCCGTGGCTTCAGCTTTATCACCGCTAATCCTCAGCTGCTGCTCACTGTAAATTAGCCCGCTGGTCACCTGACCTGCATCTGTGCCTGTGTACGGACCTCTTAACTGAGCTGCTAGCGTATTGCGGTTTGTCGCTTCAGCTGCATCTGCTTCCACCCTGGCGGTCTGCTCCTGCTGCAGAGCTGCCATGCCTGCGCCGGGAGTCGGGCGACCAACAGAGATCCAGTCAAAGATAATATAATTATCATCAGACTGGGATGAGGTCAGATTTAACCTGAACTGGTCAACAGTCATTGACTGCCAGGGAATATCGTGAACCGTCAGCGTTGCGATATTGTTTTCATCATACTCGGGCTCAGTAACAACCATTGATTGCTGATTGCTGAAATCACCCGACTGATCTTTCCACAGTATTTCCCCCACCCATTCCGGCGAGCCTACTTTTTTCAGCCTGGCCTTTATAAACTGGTACGCCATACCATTAATACCAAGACCTGACGGCGACGTAGCAAACTCGCTGTCAGAATCTGCAGGTTTCAGCCAGCCATCATCAGTAACAGTCGGATCGCCATTACCGGACCAGCCATCCACACTCTTATCATCAAAGTACCATATTTTATACGGGTCAAATTGCTCTCCAGTACCGGCTGCTACCTGGGCAATTTGCTGCGCCAAAGACTCGCTGTCATTCTGGATAAGTGTCTGAACCGTATTGATATCAGCCTTACGTGCGTTCTCTTCATTAAGTAATGCATCAGCGCGAGCGCTGGCTTCACTCTGCACTGCCGCAATGCGATCTCCGATTTCAGTGGAAATAGCATTGTTGGCCTGTTCGATAGCTTTATTCGCATCTGAAATTGCTGAGTTACTGCTTTCAGTGGCTTTATCTATCGCGGCCTGAGCCTGCTGACTTGCATCAGAAATTTGCTGCTGAACTGTACTCTGATCAGCTTTCGCATCAATTTCCGTGGTCAGGTCTTTACCTAAATCAGTTTTACTGATCTCACCTGAGATATAACTCAGCACATCTGAAGCGTTAGACGACGATTGCCCTGTCACATAATCAGTCCACTCAGACTGGTTACCGGATTTATCAGTGAAGGCAGCCCGAAAATAACGAGCCACGCCGGATGCGAGTCCGGTCAGTGAGTAAGTGCTTTGGGGGTACGGAATATCGGCCAGAAGCGTTTCGTCTGAATGATCGGAAAGCGTTGAAACCATGAGTGTGGTTTTTAGTCCATCATCCGAACCGTCCCCGAATGTCCAGGACAGATCTATCCCGAAAACTGTGTTATCCGATGCGGTCAGCGATAACGGTACCGGTGGCTTACCCTGCTTCCCGGTAAGAGTGACGGCATCTGATGCCCCCCAGGGTGAAGATACTCCTGATGAATTTACTGACCGCACCCGTACTTCATAAATACCGGCATAGATATTATTTACAGTGAAGCCCTGACTACTTACAGACCCGGCATTTATCCATTCTCCGCTATCCCGGCGCCACTGTGCCGAATATTTAACAGCGCCTTTCACTGCATCCCATGCTACCTGCAGTGAGGACAGGCTGATCCCCTGGGATGTATGGCTGACTTCATTAACAGTGATATTTCCGGGCGCTGACATTACTGTGGCCGGGGTAACAGTGACCGGGGCTGACTCGACCATGACGCCATCATCGATATAGCTGTATTTGTCAGGATCATACTGCACAGCTGCGACCGTAAATGTGCCATCATCATTGTCAGTAATAGAAGTAACCCTGAACTGCTGAATAGCCAGGTTGTCGCTATCGATAATCCATACAGCACCCGCGACAGGGGTCGTTTTGAACGCTGTGCTGACCGTCACTGTCTTTTTGTCATCGCTGACACCGGCAATCGTTCTCGTTTGAGCGGTACCGTCAGGCAGGTTAACTATCAGCCGGTCACCCGCACCAAAAGTGATTGCGCGATCGAGCGTGAGGTTTAGACCACTGACAGAAGAAATGCGGCCGCCATTAGTTTTACCGGCACGATACGGATCAGCAACACCGATGATTGATGCGGGAAGGGGAATATGTCCGTCCAGTCCCACACTGAATGAAACGGTACCATCTTTAGCATTCGATAATAGCGCCCAGCGACCGCGGCGGTGTGCTTCACTTTGCGATGTGCAACCAATAGCGGTAAGACTCATCTGTTGCACGCCATAACGACTCAGTAAATCTGCGTCATAAACCGCTTCTGTCGTATCAGAATAGTGATTTTGCGGGTCTGAATAGCTGACCAGGCAGGACGTATAGCGGTTTTTATACGATCCCCCGGCGTAGCTGAATAATCCATCAACCACGTTCGCGGCGGTATAGGTCCACTCCGGACCGTCAACAGGGGCATCTGCACTGACGATAATCTGAGAATTCCCCCAGAAAGTGATACCACGAAAGATTGCAGCGAAGTCCTGCAGAACGGTAAAGGCATCTTCCTGTGACTGAACATAGGCATTACAGGTAAAACGCGGCTCTTTTCCGCCAGCCCCGTCTGATACCATTTCATCGCAGTATTCGGCAATCTGATAGAGTTCCCACTTATCTATCATGGAGGCGTCAATTCGATTACCCATCCCGGAAATTTTATCGAGGATGATGTCGTAAAAAACCCATGCCGGGTTATTGCTATACGCCATCTTAAAGCTGCCATCCCAGGTGCCGGTATATTCCCTGGTGTCAGGATCGTAATTGTCAGGAACCCGTATCAGCTTCCCTTTCATTTTTACCGTCACCTTCGGCGCACCACTGGTGAACTGCCCGGCATCCACTTCCACATACAGCAACGCGGTATTCGGATATCTCAGCTTACTGTCGACCACCTCAGCGTAGGAATATACCTTGAACGCATTCACCAATTTGGTACTGGTTGAATCAGCTGTGATACGGCGAACCCGGATGGCCCAGGTTGTACCGCCCCTGGTCAAGTTAATCCGGTGGTCACGCTGATATTCTGACGTCGTCTTACCATCAAACTTATCGCTTACCACGGTTTCGTAGCTGCCGCCATCGGTGGAAAGGTCAATTGCATACTCGGTAACGGTGCCGACCATGTCACCATTGTCTTTGTACTGGTACTGGGCCGGCAGTGAGAGTTTAATGCGGATAGCATCGAGAGAAGTATCAGTAAACTGATGCGTCCACGGCGATGATGTGGTCACAGCGACACCCACTGATAGCTCGTTGTCAATCTCAGGCATACCCTGAATGTATTCCTGATCCTGCGTTCCGTTACGAAACTCCCAGTTAACGCCGGTAAAGTTGTAGGTCCCGTCCTCGTTGGCAAGCACGGTATCGTTAAGGTAAATTTGCTGAGCAGTAACGGCACCCTCTGTTTCGCCCTCACAAACAGCAACCAGCATTTTTAGTTTAGCGTCAGACAGTAAATCATCACTCTGTTCAACCGGTGTGTAGGAGGATGACTGAGAGCCACCCTTTTGGCCCTGAATGGTAATATTATGCGTTGATTTCATATTTCACCCACAAAAAAGCCACCCGCAGGTGGCTGTGATAATCGTCAGGATTACTGCTGATCGCTTGAAAATATTCCGGCACTGATAATAGCCCCGCCGATTTCCCGCTCGCCGTAAAGTGCTGGTACCGGATAACCCATAGCTACGGTGTTTACTGGTGAACCAAAAGCATAGTTTGGCTTATTGTCTGCACTGGACGATGTCCCTGCGGTATAATGAGCCTGGGGGGTGAGCATCTGCACAACGCCACCCAGCGCCATTGAAATACCCAGACCAGTCAGTGCTGTTGTGACACCGGTAGCAGCCGCCTCAGAGAGCCCGACAGCCATTAACGCCGCACCACCTGTAAAGTACGCTGCCGTTAAAACTGCCGCCCCGATAAGTACCTGAGTTAATCCTGAATTCTTGGCGCCGCGGGGGATTGGCCGCATGGTAAAATCAGTTGCGCTGGTCGTCAGATCGAAACCTTCCAGGCCAACGTTGGTCTTATCCGCGAAAAAGGCAAAGTGAACGCCGTCATGATGCGCTGTGGCCAGGTATGTTTTGAATCCCTTCACCTGTGAACACATGGCGCGGATCATCTCGTTCAGGTCAGCAACATGGAAGGAATGCGTTCTGCCAAAGCGTTTTGCCGCCTGGCCTTTTAATGTCAGCGTTTTCAGCATAATAAATCCTTGTGGCGAACAACTCTTACCGTCCGGTCCCGGAAATACTGCCCATAGGGAACCCTGGCTGAAAGGTTGCCAAAATTGTGATGTAGCATGATGTTGTTGCCAAGATAGATGGCGGCATGATTGGTCACCGGTGCGGCGATCTTCATCATAATCATATCGCCCGGCTGCATTTCAGAGACTTCGATAAATCCCTCTGCCTGCCAGTTGTCGTCATAACGGCTCTCTTTACCGGCAGTCCACCACTCATACGGCACCGACCAGTTTCGCAGCTCAATGCCATGTTCCCGGCGATGATATTCACGAATTAGTGACCAGCAATCAGCATGGCCCAGCACCCACGGTCTGCCGGCATAATCCCGGTCAGCCCGGGGTGAGAAGGTGCAGAAGTCCCCATCCGGCCACGACATAATCCCCCACTCAATCCCGGAGTAATCACACTGTATTCTGTCCATTTCTGACGGAATCAGCACTGGCACGTCGGGATGTGAATGAATAATCATAATTACCTCACCCTGCATTTCGGCCGACCGGTAATCACTATCACGCATCACAAACGTATTCAGCGGGTCTTCGGCATCGTTTTGACATGGAATATAGATCTGCTTATTTCCGCTCTGGACAATGACGCCACAAGCCTCTTTCGGGTACTCAGCAATGACATGTTTACGGATGGTGTTAAGGAGCTTCTCACGCATGGCTATTTCCCCTGTAAATTGGCACCAGGAAAGCCACCAAAAGACAATGACGCCGTATTGCCAAAGCGAAGTTTGCAGTCAGACAGACGACCACCGCAGACGTCTTTTGACGGGTCGTCCGTTGCGGTGCCATCTTTGGTGTAATAGCTGCTCCCTGCATAGTCACACCCCGTACCTGAGCGATACCACCCGCGCATACACCAGGTACATGACGGCGTTATCTGACGCGTCGGTAACTGCAGTGATTGAAGGTTAAACGGTGAGCACAGCTCAAAATCCACCTGAGCCCGGGTTTCTGACGTCTTTGAGTTAATGTAGAAGAGCTGAACGCGTTCCTCGCTGGGGTTCGCATTGGCGTTACCCTGACTCCAGTTAACAGCGTCGAGATACTTTTTGAAGGTCGTGTGAATCCTGACTTTGGCTTTCACCATGTCGTCATATTCAAGGCAAAGCGCGGTAACGGAGTTAAGCACGTTACCCACCGACAGAGTGGGTGTTGCCTGAGCCCCCTCGCTTGTCAGTGCCAGGTTTTTAATATCATAAGGGTGCGGGCTATATTCATTGCCCTGCCAGATGATTGACGGCATATTCTCTGCGGCGAACGACTGCCAGCCATTCTCTGAAATATTGTAAGCATGGAAACGTAAGACTTCAGCGACGCCAAAGTCAGTGCCATCCACCTCGATAAGCTGCACAAGCGCGCCGGGATCAAGCTGCTGTAAATCTGCTGTAAAACTCATATTTCACCCATAAAAAAACCGCCCGGAGGCGGTGACTGATACGGTTCACTTTACGGTGATACCGTCTGCTCGAATGTGAAGGACAGACCCACATAATTGCTATAGCTGAAGGTCGGGGCGATCGAGTCAGCTTTTACCCGATACAGCTTTGTCTCTCCCCATGGGTTCTTCCAGTAAAAAGAACTGGCACAATGTGAGACAAGGAAATCCCTGACCGCCGCCATATCGTCAGGCCGGCCGTTGCAGGTCAGGGACCATGTTTCCATGGCGGCATTCATGCCATCAGCACTAACCTGCTTGTAACCATCCCCAAATTGGGCGCTGTATGTCGTTACCGGCACGGTACCGCTTGCACCGGCACTGACAGAATAATCAAATGTATCAATTGCCATTACCGCCCCTTAATTGCCCGCCAAAGCGGGGTGCCCTGCTTATTTGCCTGCTCATTGATGGTGTTAACTACCGCAGCCTGGATCTGCCTGGCGATGCTCTGGCCACCTGTTGAGCTGTCGGATGATGCCTGCCCCTGGCTATTAACGTTCACCACAATGCCTCCCAAACTGATGCTGTTGCCTGAACTTTTACTGGTGCCATCCACTGAAGACAATGCCGGTGAACCAACATAGCCACCGCTGGAATAGCCTTTCATCAGTCGGGCCAGATTATCCTTGCCAATCCGATTGGTGGCTTCTTGCGTGAAAACAAACTCACCTTTATGGACTATCCCTGCCGGAACATACTTGCCACCAACTCCGGTAAACCCCCCACTGTCGTAGCCGGTGTAACTTGTAGATAGCCCAAACGCACCTATTGAACTGGCTGCGCCGGATGCGCTTGCTGCCGTTGCGCCACTACTGAAAAGACTACTAACACCACTAATGGCTGTATTCGCAAGTCCGGATATAGCCATCCTTGCAGCGATTCGCGCCAGGTCTGACACGACCGAGTCAGCAAAGCTTTTGAATGATAGCTTGCCGGAGGTCACGAACTTCACAAGGCTATCTTCCATGCCGGTGAATGCATCACTGAATAACGTCTGCGTCATGCCGGAGATATTCTCAGCACTGTCGGCATACTCAGCCCATGCTTTCTCTGCTCCGTTTGACCATGAGCTTCGCATGCTCTCCATCTTCTGAGTGTGATTGTCATAGTCCTTCAGCATTTCGTCATTCGCCGCCTGTTGCATCGTGATTTCTTTATCGATGGTGTCACGATCAATGGATGTGGTTGCCGATGTTCTCTGCTGGCGTAACTGGATGATTTTCTCGTTCAGTTGCTGCTCAAGCGTAACGCGCTGAGTAAGAATACCCTGCTGATAGGCGCTGATAGAGCCAGACGCTGCCTGCTCGGTAGTGCTGTACTGAAACTGGCGGGTTGATACATCTTTATTCAGGTTGGACTGATAGCCAGAAAGCTGTGATGCCTGCTTTAGTAGCTGCTCCTGCTTCTCAATCGCGGCGTTCTGCTGGTAGAGCGTGGTGATCTTGTCCTGATTTGCCAGTAATGACTTCTGGTCCGCTGTCAGCGTGGACTTAGTTTTCAGGTCAGCAAGTTTTTGCTCCCATTTAACCAGCAACTGCTGAGCGGTAGAGAGTTGGCCAGTAGTGTTTAACTGGCTCACCAGAACTGTATGCTGCTGGTTGAGTTGGTCTATCAGACGGCTACCAGCATCCTCAGTATAGGCGCGCCCCTGATGTTGTTTCGGTGCGACTGGGTCCTTGTACATCTGATCGATACGACTGACCCGGCTGCTGTATTGCTCAAGGGTGATTACCCCAGCCTTAAGGTAAGTATTCTCAAGATTGATGGCTTTAGCTCTGCGCTCTGCGGCAGTCGCAAACTGTTCGCCATCTTTATCAGCCTGCTGCTGCAAAGTTATCTGTCGCTGGGTGGAAGCATTTGCACTGCTGATAGCCCCGGATAGGTCATTTTGCAGATTTACCGCTGACTGCAGAATGTTTATCTCTGAAGTATTACCGCCACCATACGCACTTTGCGGGTTGTAAATGCTCCACTGACCAACGCCAAGTCCATTTTTTTCAGTGTCCAGTTTCTGCTGTAAGGTTTGCTCTCTGCCAACGGCAAGCATGGCATCGATTGCCCCTTCCGTAGCTGTCGTTATTGCCTTCCATCCAGATTCTATCGTGCCAAGGTTTTTATTAATATCCGCCGCACGGCTGCTTAAAGCAGTCGCATAGGCATCGCTGGCAACTCTGGCCGCATCCTGCTGATCACCCTCATCCTGAAGCGCCTTAACCTGGTTGTAAGTCGCTAGGGTAAGGAAATGATATTGGTCATTCAGTTTTGTGATCGCCGCAACTGGGTCATTAGCAATATTGTTGAAATCGGCAACCAGGCTATCCGTTGCCTGACCAGTAGCATCGCTCATGCTCACAATGGCCGCTGAGACTTTCTGCAGGGAGTCTCCCGCGATGGTGCCTGTAGACACAACCTGAGCAATAACAGATGCTGCCTGACCCTGCGTTGTGCCGGTAGCAGTACTGATGGAGGCTGCCATATCAGAGAGCTGATCCGCCGTTTTCCCAACTTGGTTGCCGGTTAGGATAAGCGACTTTTTAAATGCTTCCTGCTCCTGCTCGCCTTGGTAATATGCCAGTCCGAGAACGCCAACTGCGGCAGCGGCCACAGTAAAGGGGTTAATCAGCCCTGTGAGATATGCGCCAACTGCTTTAATTGTCGGCCCAAGCCCACCCATCATGCCGCTTAGCATACTGCCTTGCTGAATCAGTGCCATGATAGGCGATTCGCCACTCGCAATACTGGTCACCATCCAAGATAGCTGGGAAGGGATCATCGCTATGTTGTGGGCAGCGTGGCGGGAAGTGTCACCTGTCTTTGTAAGAGCCTCAGAAAACCCCGTTAACTTTTCCCTGGCTTGCTCTAACTTGGCGTTGTATTCCGTGAACGTTTCTTCGTCCAGCATCCCTTTGCTTTTGAACTTAGACAGAGCCTGTTGCTGATCATCCAGCCGGTTCAGGGCTGCGTTAATCGGGTTAATCTTGTCGAGCAAAGCACCCAGCGCCTTGGCTTCATCATTGGTAGCTTTGGTAGCCGCCTGCGTAGATTTGGTGTACTCATCCGCAAGTTTCGGGCCTTTCTTCATCCAGGAGTTGTAGTCCTTCGTTGCACTGGATAGATTTTCAGTGGCAGTTTCCGCTTTTTCCCCAGCTTGGGTGAGCTTTGAAAGAGAGGTCGTCAGCGAGTCTGCATTCTTTTGGGCACCGGAGCTGTCGATGATGACGGCTAGGCGGGATGTTTGTTCTGCCATTTGCTTTTCTCCGGGCATAAAAAAACCCCGCCGGAGCGAGGTTTGGTATCAAGTGTTAGTCATCCACAGCGTTTTTGATATTGGCGGAGGCTAGTAAGTTTAGCCTGTAGAGAGCCACCATCATTAACGACACCCGGATCTGACTCCCCGTGAGCTATCCCGAGGTATGGAATTAGGAATCGCGTATCTGCCTTGATATAAATGTAAAATCGGGAATAACCTACATAAGCGCCAAATGAATTTTTGGCATTAAATTCGCCACAAACATATGCTGACTTTGATAAGCCGCTGGCCTTTATATTATGTAGGTATAGATTACGAAATTCTGTGCTACCAGGATCTTTCAGGTTCGAGGAAAACTCTTGCGTAGCTCTACTTTCCAATTGTGAGTTTGTAGGCCCACAACCCGCTAGAATAAATAAACTTGCAATAAATAAAAATAAACGCATCATCATCTTTTTCCTGCTGAGCTCATCTGGCTATCTGTGGCCAAACTATCTAAGCCTCGTAGAAAAATTGAAATATTATTCTGGATGGCTCTATTTGTTGATTCTCTGGCTCTAATCAACCCATAAAAAGCATAGCTTGCAGGGACTGTGGCTGAAGAATAAACATCTTTCGTATAGATCACATAACCATTATTTCTATCTAACAGTTCGTACCTTGCTATGGCTTTAGTGGTCATAGATGCACCAAACACAGGAATATCTATCGCTAATATCTTTATGGATAAGCTGGCCTTTTTCTTACCGGAGTCGGTGAATATTGCCATTGTATTTAAAGCTTCCTCGACCGAGGATTTCCAAAACTGAGGGATTTCTTCCATGCCTGCGCTTATATCACCTTTCTGCTCATCAGGCCTAGCCAATGACACGGTTATAGATTTTAGTTCTGCATCAATTTTATGATTACTGACACCTACGTTCGGTACCGAAAAGTTTAATGGCGGGACAGTAGCACATCCCGAAAGTATGAATAACGACAAGATAACTATAATTATTTTTCTCACTGCGCTTCCCCATTGGTAAAGTTAAGACCAATCCTAAAGCCAAACTTATACAATGGGAAGCAAATCAGTCCTCTTCACCCTCGTCGGTCTCTTCATCCTGCTGGCGGCACCATTCCGCACGATATTCATCATCCAGCGCGAAGATGGCCGCCTCGAACAAGTCACGATCTACCACCACCGGACGCGATACCAGATAAGCGTCAATATCTCTGATGGAAAGCGGCAGCGGTGATGCAGCCATGCCTGCGTACTGACGGCCTCGGCTTATTGTCGCATAGGCAGACAGTAGCAACGCTGACAGTTCATCAATTTCCGGCTCGTCGGCAACCTTTATGCCTAGGCGTTCTTCACGCCAGCGATTACGCTCACCCTCCGGCCCAGAGTACCGATTAAGCCACTTCTGCACGGCAATTACTTTCCCACCGCATCCTGTTTCTGCTCTTCTTTCCCAGAAGCAATGTCGGCACCTGCCTGAAGGATGGCCCAGTAGAATTGCGGGTTCTGCTGCAGAAACGTTAATCCGGCCTCCGGCGTATAGGGGATCGCCTTTTCTTTGCCGTCCACGACTTCGCCAACACCTTCCCAATCCAGCAGGAGGTGGCGGCTACACGTTTCGAGCAGCAAGTCATCCATTGAATCAATATCCCCCACCGATTTAAGACTGAAATCAGTGGTACCTGCTTTAAACAGACTGTCCAGCTTATCGATGTGGCGGCGCACCAGTGCGCTTCGGGATTTGAACCCGTGACTTGATACGCTGCCGACTTTGAGTTTCAGCCCCTCTACCGGTTCAATCCAGCGGGTTCCGTCAGCGTCCAGGTGTTTATTGATAATTAGCATAGTGCCTCTGTGTTAAAAGACCCGATGCGTCACAGAACGCAACGGGCGAAGGTTAGTAATCAGCCAGCTGTTGAGCTATCTGTGTTGTTTGATGACTGAGGCGCTGAAGCCGGTACGCGGGTAATCGTTGGTGGAATATCAGAGCCGGTGATATTCAGCTTCACCTGAACAATGTCGGTATTGCCGCCATCAGGCCAGTCACCATCAACCTGCACAGAAGGAAAATCGAAGGTGTAAGAGCCTTCATCATTCGCAATTGTGAAGCTGAACGGCATCGAAGCACCAGTCAGCGTTTTCTTCCACGTTTCGTATGCCGATTTTGACCAGGACAAGGTGATCTGACCTGACGGAGTGAAAGTCGTCGGGATATTCGCGCCAGCAAAGCCGGTGCCGGTGCCGATACAGCGCTGCGTTTTCATGCCGTTATCGAACTGAATATCAAAGGTATCCACACAGAAACCGGAACCGCCGGCAATACCATTCAGGCTGATTGCCGTGACCTGTTTAAACGAGTAACGCAGTGTGCCGGCCGCATCCGTTGGTGAGTCAAAATAACTGGTGCCGTCGTCTTTATCGTTCCAGTCAAGGCCAGCCAGGGTAATGGTGGCCTGCAAATCACCATCGTTCGGGATTTCCAGCTTAAATGTGCCGACCTGGCAGCCGGTAGCAATTGACGCTACACCGATATCTGAGGCGAATGACGCCACGGAAAATGCGATGCGGTTATTCCCCATAGTCAGCACGTTATTAACCCAGTCATTGCCGAAACATGATGCAAGGAAGTCATCATGCTGGCCGTAACGGTATTTGCAGACCACGTCACCGCCGACATCAGTGGTGCCCGGGGTCTTACCGTTCGCCATGCGGGTGCCGCCAATCTCCGCGTTCTCTACCATGTTCTGAGTGGGTTTCAGACCGTTAGTGACGCGCTTTAAAAGCAGCCATGCCGGACTGGCCGGAGTGGTGCCTGGTGTTGTTTCACGGCAATATGCCGTTTGAATCTTAGCGCCTGAACTCACAGGAGCCTCCTATTGAAGTTAAGCGCTACATAGCGCGGTAAGGTATGGAAAGGTTCATCTGCGCCCATCCGTCGGTTTCTCCGGCATCGGTTGCACTCACAGCGAAGTAATCCAGCGCGCCGTCCGCCTTAAACTCGAACAGCTCGCGGATGGCGTCAGCGGTTTCGGTAATGAGAAGTGAGCGCGACCCGATCGGGACGAATAACTGAATGATGATGGTCCCTGTGCGGTGAACTACCGGACCGTCGCCAATCTCAACCGCTCCGGCGATCCCGGGAAGATTTGTTAATCTGGCCCAGATGGTTTTACCGCTTGGGTCAAAAGTCGGGTCATTCGGATAGGTCACAGAACCTGCAGGCATAGCCGCCTGCGCCGTCATTCGCTTAATGACAGCGTTTCTTATTTCGGTGAGGGTCATTTGTTGGCCTGCGCTACTCCGTTAAATGCATTGGCATATATGCCGGTCGGTGCCTGTGTTGAGTGACCGTTTTCGAGGGCCACACTGTATGGCAGGTTTGACTGGATATAGATAACTGAGAATGCAGGGCTGCCTGCAATCACTGCGCTGCCTTGTTCAATGGTGCGGGTTCCATCTTTGTCCGGGCCGTCTGGTTCCGAATAATCAGGGGAATCGACGCTAACAAGGTGCGACGCTCGAAATGTACCCCCCACATAACCCGGTGGGCTGTAAATCTCACCCTGTCCCCGCTCCAGCTTCCGGATGCGCTGGGGGCCAAATTTACCTGAATTGCTGCTATAAACTGCTTTTGAAAGCTGCAGCTTATTTCCGGGCTTAATACGCCGATTGCCATTTTTGTCGGCATAACCAAAGGCATCGCTGGCACGCAAAGCTGCGTTTATGTCATCAACTCGCTGACGACGACGAACCTGCCCGCTATTAATGGCCCACAGTTCGGGATTTCCGACCGGCGAGGTCATCACAATCTCATTCAGCAACTGGACGGAAATAACCCTCAGTTTTTTTCCGACGTCCTGCTCGACCATTCCAGCAAACTCTGAAGGGTCAAGACTCCAGCCTTTCGCCATGCTATGCCCTCCGCAACTGGATAGAATACGTGGCCTTCGCCGCATCTGTACCAACAGTGACGACCTTGTACGCCTGCTGACTTCCTGTAACCAGATCCGGAGCCGTGATGACGTGATTCTCAGCAGGCTTATCCGTTACTTCATTAGTCAGCGCCGTGAGTTTCAGGTCACCATGCAGGATATTGACGCCATCAATACGGCTCAGACTGTAACCTGACAGCACGCCGCGCCCGGAGTAGTTAACCGTCTGGCTGGTCGACTCCTCGGTAACCGGATCGACTTCGCCGGCCACAACATAACTACCGTTGAATTTGTTAACGGCATCAGCCAGGCCGTCAGCATCATTGAAAGCAGCGGCGACTTCAGCTTGCAGTTCTTCACGGATGCCCATGCTACCCCCTTACCAGCCTGACCTGTGATGTACTCAGCCCGTAGGGTTTGAGCATTGCCATTGCCAGTTGCAGGTTTGAGTCCAGCAGGGAAGCGCTGTTCGCATACAGGTCAGCAAAGGTTTTTGACACGCTGACGCCGTTTGCATCAACCGACTTGCTCAGGATTGCTCCGGAATCAGTCTTTTGCTGATAAAGACCGTTATTTGCAGCCGCAAGCGCCACATAAGCACCGGCAACTTTCACATCATCGGGGATAATCAGCTCATGCGTGACCCTGTCATGCGGCAGACGTAATGAAGCGCCGTTCAGCCAGGTATTCGCCATCAGGACAGCTTTTGCTTTGGCGCTGGCATCAGCCCATGCACTACCCAGAGTGGTATCGACATCATCCGTTGTGATGAAGGTGATCATGATTACACCCCGACTTTCCAGCCATGCGCTTTCCAGGCTTCAACCTCTTCCGGATGCACGTCGGCCCGTGTTGGCGCACCTTCAAATGCAGGAAACTCTGTCACCATGCAGACAAACTCCTGCTGGCTTTGAGCCTTTTCAGCCTCGCGCTGCGCCCGCTGTTCTTTTGTAAGTCCGGCCATAAGCCCTCCATTAAAAAAGGGGCCGAAGCCCCATGTCAGGAATAGCTATTAGCCCAGAACGATAGTCGCGTGTTCAGGCTTGATAGATGCCACACCCCACGCCAGGCCAACTTCATAGCGCACCTGACGGTACTGACGGTACAGCGCCACCTGGAAGGTAATGCCGGAAACCGGGTCGGTGACGTTCATCACATCATCAGCGGTATCACCACCCTGCGGCATTGCCGGAGTACGGGCAGCCAGCAGGAAGGCATTGCGGTCAAATGCCATGTTGGCAGTGAATCCGCCGATAACTGTGATTTCAGCATTATCAGCCAGAGCCTGCTGCAGGCCGGGAGCTGCCAGGGTGATAGTTGTTGCGGTCGTCGCCACTACCAAATAGGTATTATCATCTCCCGCAAATTTCACTGCATTACCCTGCAGGATGCCGCCAGTACCGGAGTCCACCGCGATGATCACATCACCTTCGTTTTTGGCACCGTTGACCAGATAGCCTGATGCTGTTGTTGCTGCAGTTTTAGCCACACCGGCAGAGTTATGCAGGTTAAAACCTTCCAGGCTGCCAATGACGCCCTCGCGCAGAAGCTGGTCAGTGCCTGCCTCATTTACCTTGTACAGCACGGCCTGCTTGCCACGCAGGTTAGCGATAGCAGAAGAACCCAGAACCATTTGCAGATCGGTAGTCGGTGCGCCGTTGTCTTCCAGCACCTGACGGGCCAGCGCCGCATCGGAAAGGTCATCTTTCACACCAAACGGTGTAGTGCCGACGGTACCAACTGCGCGGGAAGAGTTCAGATACAGCGCACCAAGGTCAGCATCGACTTCGTTCGCAATGGCGCGGAATGCCTGCTTGAACTGATCAGCCAGGATTGTGTTGTAGGTGCCTGATGGACCGATAGCCAGTTGTTCCTCACCGTTCCATTTGACTGCGGCCATTTTGGACTTGGTGATTTGCACATTGACGCTACCAATGTCCTGATCTCCGTCATTCGGTGCGGTTGCACCCGGCGTGATGTCAACAGTGGTTGCGACCGGAGCTACTGGCGCGTTGACTGACTGCCCTTTTGCCGCAGCGTCAGCTTTGGAGTTACGGGCGACAGCAGGGATAAAACCGACCTGCTCGCGTGATACGACGTCCAGAGCGGTATAGATAGTCGGGATCAACCCGGTCAGAGTGTTACTCATGTTATAAATTCCTTTCGCTTAAATTGAGGGTTGTTTGAGCTATCCAGCTCTGGCACCAGTCCCCATCCGGGGAGTGGCAAATGAGGATTAATCGACGATGGTTACGCCGTCTTTAAGTGCAGATTGCCTGCCGGTAGCGTCCATTGAGTCAAACGCAGAGCGCTTGATGGTCTTCTGTCCGACTGCATGCTGCGAGGTCTGAGAGCCACCGCCGTTATTGCCGCTGGCTTTCAGAATGTGGTCTTTCTGCGGGTATTGCTCGACCAGGTACTCCAGCGCTTCATCAAATCCGGCGAGTTCACCAGGCTTGGAGCGGGAGTAAACTTTGTTACCGCTGCCGTCATAGGCAACGACCTGGCCGTCTTCGATTTTGAATGACTGACCAAAGCGGGCCTGAACGAAATCAGAGGGGATTGCCATCTTTTCAGAAATGAACTTGGAGCCAGCAAAGCTGCCACCGATCTTTGCGTCATAAAGCTGTCCTTCCAGAGCCTTACTGCGACTCGTGGCTTCTTCCAGCCGAGCCTGAAATGACTTGGTGATTTCAGCTTTAACCTGGTCAACGGAACCGGCATCAATCAGTTTTTTCTGGTCAATTTTGGTCATCATCTCCAGAGCTTCCAGCGCTTTTGACGGGTCGCTGATACCGGAGAACTTCGCCAGACTGGATTCTGCCGCTTCTTTCGCTTCACGGTGAGATTTAGCCTCGCCATTCAGCGCCGAGATTTTCCCGATAGCCTGTGCAGCATCGAAGCCGATTTCTTTTCCGTCGTCATGGACGTATACCGGCAAGCCGTTGTTGTCGAGAGCTGCGAATTGCTGACCGTTCACTTCTACTGTTTTCAGTTTCATGCTTATACCTTTGGTTTGGTCATCCGACCGTTGCGCCGCTCACCATCCGGATTGCGGCCATAAAAAAAGGCCACCGAAGTGACCCTGTTAATTGATTCTGGCTTTATCGAACGCCGTGGCGTCCCGAGTCTTTAGCTGTGCAAGCGTCAGCCATTCCCCGTTATCGCTGTAGAAAGCGTCCGGCTTCATACCGCCATCCCGCATTAACCGCGCACGTTTCTCACCGACAATCTGCTTCTGCCGGTCATATGACTGCCGGGCAAACCAGCTCTGATAATCCGTATCACCCGGCACCTGTCCGTCCATGCTGGCGCGGGCTGATGGCGGGATTTCTTTGATATCAATGCCGAGTTCTGCGGCAGATTTGAGAATGTAGGTTTCGGTCGAGCGGCAGCACCAGTGAAGTTTTCCGGGCCCCTGCAAATACGGTATTTTGTGACCGACGGGCTTGTTATCCAGCGTGTACTTCAGACGGTCACGAATGCGGCATTCCGGCGTCGTGCGGTTGTCCAGCGTCGACAGCCATTGTTTGCCTTTCATGATGTCATCATTAGCCGATGCGAAGCTGTCTCTGGCTGTTGCTGCGAGATGCCCTACCGCTGTTTTAGCGATGCTGGCAGCATTTGCCCGGCTCACCTGTAAAACGCCGTCTTTGTAACCGTTATTCGCATGACCGCGGACTTTCTTCGCAATCTGCTCAGTGGTATCGCCGAGCAAAAATCCCTGCCTGACAGTATTGCGGATTTTGGTCATCCGGTCGGCTTCCAGATTCGACGCCCACTCACTCAGCAATTGCCCCTGGAATGGTCTTGCCATTGTGGCCGCGTAAAGCGCATCCGGATGAATGCCTGTCAGCGGGTGCAATGCCAGCACCGAATCAGGTATTGCGTGGTGAAAGAGATCGAGCTGATAGCCTGCTTCATGCAAGGCAAGCTGATGGATTTCATCATTGAGGCCGGACATCATTGCGCTGACTGCCTGAGAGTTGACAGAGCGTACACCGCCCAGCAAAGCCTCCAGGCGCGTCACAGTGAAGTTACTCGCGCTCAGGCCATCCATTGCAACCAGTAATCGCGCCGTAAGCTCTGCGTCGCTCTCGTTGAGGATATTAACCATCCTGTTTGCGACGCCGGTCCCGAATCTGCTCACCCATATGGAGTGAGCGATGTATTCATCACGTAGCGTCTCATTGGCTGTCGTCATCGGTCATGCCCGCTATTGATTCCGGCGTCACTGGTGCTGTGGGTGCCGGCGAAGGTGTCATCGTGACCGGCAGGTTGTTCAGCTGGTCAACGACATCATTCGGGTCTGCGTCCGGGTCGATGAATTTAAGCGCCTGAAGCGTCATGACGGCGTCAATTTTGCGGATAATACCGCCCTGCTCCAGAGCCTGAACCGCAAGCGCCGACGGTGCATCGTAGGTCTGCGTGGAAACATCCAGCTCAGTCCTGATATCGACATTTCCGCCATCTTTCTCGCCAATCCACTCAGCCATAATCTGCAGAATGTTATCCAGCGCGTCTTCCAGTGAATTCGCCATGGTGTAAAGCGGCGAGTTTTCCTGCATGTGCTCTGAATGGTTCTGCTCTACTGATTTGGTAGACGTGTTCTGTGCGCGAACGAGTTTCGCCCCTGCCTGACGCATCTGGTTTTCCAGGTCGTCGAGAGAAGTTTTCCCGGCACCGATAGCTGTTCCGGAATGTTCGGTATACTCCATGCCTTGAGTTGAGCGGTCAGAGAATTGCGTTGCGCATGATGAACCGATAGTCAGTTCCTGGCCTTCCGTAAGCCCGTAGACCGATAACAGCGGAACGCGGGCAACGTGCAGGATGTTGTCCTGCTCCGATTGTGACTGCCAGTGTTTGATATTCAGGTGCGCCAGGTTAAGCAGTGGCGGTGCGCCGCGCATGAAGCCGGTGCGCTTGGTGTATAGCGTCACCAACGGTATATCCTGCCGGCTGGTTTCCCACTGGTCGACCATCACCCAGGTTTTTGCCCCGTCATCACCCATCGGAGTCTGGTAAATCTCTACCTTCCCGGGCATGATGTGCCGGATTTGCTCAACCTTTTCCTGTCCGAAATCGTCACCTTCGACAACGACAATTTCTTTGATACGCAGATCGGTCAATACGACCTTTCCGCCCTGAATAGCAGACTGCCAGCCGATGATTTGGCGCGGGTTCAGCATGGTGACATATGGCCGTGCGCCGGATTGCTGCTCGTCGGCACGGGTTTTCACCGCAGACGTGTCAGTTTTCGGATAGTCGACAAGGGCGTGAGCCAGTCCGTACTGAAACGCGATGCTGAAGAACTGCTGCGCCCAGACATCCAGCCGGTTACCTTCCATATCGATATTTTCAGCAAGTGCCTGTATTTTCGGCGGCGTTGACGTGCTGAGCACAGTCGGCTCGGCGAAGATGCGGCCAAGGTTCTGTTTTATTGTCTCTTCGTAGGCAGGCAGAAGCGTCGCTGCACAGAGTCGCTGCTTATAGCTCTCTTTGTCTTCATTCGGCCAGCGCGGGAGATAGATTTCACCCTGGCGGCGCATTTCCAGCGTACCGCCCATGAGCGCATCATTGATGTCCCACGCCTCGCACATATCGTTGTAGTCGAGATTGGGTGTAGAAATATCTGCCATGGTTTACATCCGGAGTTGAGTTACTTTGCCAGTTGGCTTGATGATCGGGAATCGCTTCACAATGAAATAACCGCCTGCGTCATTCGTATGGTCAAAGCCCGCCGTTTTGTCAGGCTCGCCACTGGGTGACCAAATTTGCTGCTCCAGTGATTCGGCATACACCGGGCACCGGTCGGCATTTATGCGATACCGGCGTTCACCTTCTGCATTGAGCAACATAGCGTTGACCGAGTTCACCCTGTCTTTCACTGACGGGTTCGTGCCGTTCACATGGACGGTAAAGCCCGCAGTGCGTAACAGGCTGAGGTCTGTTTCCGAAGCGTTGACTGATTTGCGGCTGTTACCGCTGGCATCGGGATAGACATGCACCTTGTTTACCGGGAACCGGTTTTGCAGCGTCTTAATCACGTCAGGCGTATCGTAACCGCTTGTAATTTCATCCACTGCATGAGGTAACTCACCGCGCAGGACATGGACAATGGCCGACATCTTGCCGACGTTGAAGTCCATGCCGACATGAATCGGTTCGTTGCCGGTGACCACTTCGCTGCTGCCATTCAGCTTGCGGTCATAGCAGTGGTATACCGTCCCGCTGGTCAGGTTGACGAAATCGCCGTTCAGATATGCTTCGATTAACTGCGCAGGATACGAACTGCGCAATGTGTCGGCGTAATCCGGCGGCAGAAACGGGTTGCTGTAAGTGCTGGCCTGAACCATCTCATACCCTGGCTTCGGGTTGCGCTTCCACGTCTTGTATACGAACCGGAAACCTTCAGGCGTGGTGTAGACGCTTACCCGGTTGAATGGGTCAGGCAATCCGTTGGGTCGCTGACGGTTACGGGCAATCACCTTGATCCACACATCAGTGGCGTGTTGCTCTTTCAGTGTGTCGATTTCGTCAATGTGGCTGCGGTAGGACTCATAACCGACGATACGCGCCGGGTTATCCAGTGTACGCAGAACAAAGTCACCAATGCCCGGTGACGAGGTGTAAATGATGTTCTCAGATTTGTTGTACTTGTACCGGACGCCGTACTCGCTGAGTTTATCTTCCATGCGAGGCGCAAGGATTAAGCGGATCAGGTCGTAGGTCGGTTCATACATGGCTATCAGTGCGTCAGATGAATGGCTGGCGTCACGGAACGCGCTCACCGCCATGGTTTCCGTCTTACCGGTATTGTGGTGTATATGCCCTTCTTCCGTAACGTAATTGTTTGTATTGAATACCTGCATATCCCAATACACTTCCTCCCCCAAATCCTCTATACTTAACACTGAACTTCCAACTAAGGTGCAGCGCAATGAAGATGGCGAATGATCGTCAGAAACGTGTGATTGAATTATGCGATGGTGTTCGCAGCTCTCGCGTAATTGCTGAGACTCTTGGCGAGAGAATAAAGTACGTCCAGAAGACAATGATTCAGTTTGACCTTCCTCGTAGAACTCGGGGTTCCGCGTCAGGTAGCGAGAATGGGTCATGGCTTGGCGGTCGCCGCATTGATCGTGACGGATATGTTTTAACATCCGCGCCAAAAGATCACCCTTACGCAAGATACGTAAAGACTCGTCCAACTGGCAGAATTTATGAGCATCGTCTAGTAATGGAAGAAAAGCTTGGTCGATTTCTTCTTCCGCAAGAAGTGGTAGACCATATAGACGGGCTTCGATTGCATAACGCACCAGATAATCTGCGTCTCTTTTCGAGCAATTCAGAGCATCTAAAGGCAACGATAACGAATCAAGTTCCGAACTGGTCAAAGCTTGGTATGGCAAACCTTGACAAATCTCGTCGCCAACAGCCAATTCTGAAACCTGCACGTAATTATGAGACGATGAAAAAATCCGGTGATGCCCGGTTGATACAAATTCTCCGTGCTGCGTTACAACTCGGTATAGAGTCGCCTTTCCTTTTGGGTACGAACCACCACTTACAGAAAGCTGGAATTGTTGATCTTTCTCATTCCAACTTAGAACGTGAGTTAGAGGCTTTATATCGCAAATACGCATAAGCCCGAACTCTGTATGCACCTTCGTATCAGGGTGCATACAGCCGAAGCCACCGACAAAGGCCGGATATTTGCACTGCAGGTTAAAAAACTTACCCTGTGGTGGCGTCAGGGTCGTTCTGATTATTCTCCCCGACAATTACCACCTCCATTCGTGTTATCGGCTGATCACTTCCCTGCGCACTAATTTCCTTGCGCAGTTTCTCAATCTCAAGTTGCCTGCGCTCCAGTTCAAGCTGCTGGAGTTTCTGCGCAATCTCGCTATCAGACAGGCCCATCCGTTTAATGATGGCTTCAAACATCTTTTCACGGCTGATGCTGACAACCTCGATACCGCCTTTCGTCACCTTCGTTCCGGCATAAGCCAGTCGGGCAATCGGAGACAGCTTGCGGGTGTCCTGCATGTAAACGCGCCCCACCCCTTCGCCGCTGCAAACAGGGCAATCGGGGTTAGCGTCAATGGTGCGGTTGTAGTCGAGACCGCCGGAATCATCAGGCGGTGCTTTGCCTTGGCGTTCGGCTTTATCTTCAGCCTGGCGGTATTCGTATTCGGTCCACTGGTAGTTGTGGTCGACACCCCAGCAGTGACGGCAGCAGCCACGGCGATATTGCGTTAACTCGTTGGCGTCAAAGGTGGCTAATTGCCACATCTGTGAAAGGATTTCGTCGGCAGTGCCGATGGTTCGGGCGAGGGATTTCTTCTGCTGTTCGGCGATGGCTTTGGCGATGCTAACCTTTGCTAACAGTCTCGCACCTTGCTCATTCGCTGTTTTCTTACTGTACCCAGCCCGAATAGCAGCCTGTGTTGCATTGCTGTCTTTCAGATACTCCGCAACAAACATCTGCTGCTTACTGGTCAGTTCATCGCTGCCTGTCAGGGATTCTGCGCATTCCTGCTTTTGCGCACTGCGCGTTTTACGCTGCGCACTTTTTTGCGCACTCTGCGCAGGTTTCTTTATGTATCGGCGAGCAGTTGCATAGTTCAGCCCCTGCGACTCACACCACTCTTTCGGTGATACGCCGGATTCGGCATGTTCGGACAGGAACCGATCTTGAAGCTCGCTCCAATCCGGCTTTGCCATAAAATTCTCTTTAGTTTTGTTTATTAATGATCAATATTTACTCTTTAATCAATAAATAGAGATAAATAAATGAAACAAAAATTTGAAGTCGGCGACGTTGTTCAGTTAATCTCTGGTGGACCAGAAATGGCTGTTAGCCGCGTCCTAGGCAGTGAAGAAGAAGAAAACCTTCGATACAGATGCCAGTGGTTTGCTGGTAAGAAACTTGATTCAGGTGACTTCCCTCAAGCGTCGTTATCTAATCCTACCCCAAAGGATTAACCCCAAACACACTTAAATTATCATTAAATTCAGTGTCTGCTTGGATGGTGTCTTTGCTAGCAAAGGATTTATGCTTATATCAGCAAGATGTAGTGGATCACCTTGTAAAGACAGATAACGAGCACCTCTTGAAAGAAAACTCTGATGGTAATCAAGCTTTATCGACTAAAGTCATCAATAGATTTCGTATCGATAGTGGTAATGATGTTGTTTGGGTTAAACCTGATAAATACTGGCGCTACCGAGTTCATGAAGATGAAGATGGTAGAGAAGCCAGAGGTTAATTATATAGGCGGCTGTTGTCGCCTATTTTGCATTAAACAGCACCCGGACGGATGCTCTGTGATGCAGAGAGCCGTTGTGAAAGTGGCTCTCGGGTTGGTTACTCGCTAAAGAGTAGCTTTGGCTGAGTCAGTGACAGGATTTGCTCAAATTCCATCGCAAGTATTTTCTTTTCGCGCTTCCGGCTGTTCATCAGCTTGCTTCCGATCCGCGCTTTAACTTCGGACTTAGCAACTTTCAGTGCGTGACGGTGTTGAGCCTCTTCGCCCATTTCGTTCCATCGGGCAATTTGTTCAGCCATCCAGTTGAATGCCTGAATGTACTTAATCTTAATCTGCATAGCCACCGCACCAGTGAACCCCATCACTACCAGCATGTAGCCATCCTTGGTTAGCTTGAACATTGGCTGAGATTCGCCATTTTTATCAATAAAATCAGTCGACTCAAAATTGAGTTGGGCGAATTCTGTTGGGCACTCGTCACGAACTTGCCGTATTTTCCTCAGAACGTTGGCGTGTCTCATGCCAAAGTATTCAGCAATTTTTAGGCTCGTGGTTAGCGCTTTGCCATGAATAGCCATCACCATTTCTGAGAAGTTGGCTTCTTTGACGATAAGTGTTTGCATATCGGAATTACCTTTTAGTGATGAACCTTGTCGCACAGGAAAACGGCCCCCAGAGAGCTCCGACAGCCAGCCGGTTCCTCAAGGTGCATCCTGAAAGGTTCTGGGTTTTAAGCGCGTGCGTTGCGCCAATAAAAAAGCCCACCGGTTAAAGTGGGCTTGAGGTCGATACCCAGATTTTGGGTGTCGGGTAATCACAATCGAGGCCACCGTAATGGCCTCTGTTCTGATTACTTCTGCTTCGCGCTTACTGCTTTGGCAAAGTCGATTGCAAACTCGATGTATTCAGGGCCGTACTTTTCTTCCAGCTCTTTAACGATGCTGTAGAACTGGCCCAGGTCGCGCTCGACTGTCGCCACAATTCCGGTTTCTGGTTTAACTGCAGTTTCAGCTACTGCAGGTTGTACGGTTTCTGCTGCTGCTGGCTGTGTTGCTGGTTGTGCTACGGATTGATCTGACATTTTCTCTTTCTCTCGGTTAAAAAGGCTTTTCAGCCAGGTGATGAATTTCATTTTTCTTGCGCCTCAATGTTCCTGATCGCCTGGCGGTCGATATTGGCCTGGTTTAGCAAGCCGAATAACTCAGCATTCAGCATCACGCTGTCGCCATAGGTGAAGGTGTCAGGGATTGCGGGTTTAGTGATTGGCGCTGTCAGCTCTGCCGGGATCGGCAGACACGGTACTGTGACTGTCCGGTACTCCGTTTGCTTCTGCTGCCTGGCGCAGCCGGTTAACAGCATCGCGATTAACGGCAGACTTAGCGCACTGGTCCGAATGCAGGTAGGTTTTAATCTCACTCTGTAGCGCCTTATTGTACTGGTCTGCGTCTGCCCGTTGCTGGAGCACATCAGACATGATTACGTTTTGCCTCTGGATGGCAGCAGTTAACTTCTGTACGCCGTCAGCCAGATCATCGTTTTTATCCTGAAGCTCGTTAATCTGAGCGTCTTTGCTGTCGCTCAGTCGTTCCAGTCGCTCGTTTGTGGCAGTTAACTGGTGATTGCTGGTATTCAGCCCCCACAGAGCAACGCAAACGAGAAGGATGAATAAACATGGGATGATGACGTGGGCGTTATTGCGGAGCTTGGTATAGAACGCTTTTGATTTTACGAGCAGTGTCAGCCAGAGCATAAAACCCCCTTAGCTTTCAATAGTCGCGCTGTTCTGTCGTCCAGGCCGTTAGTGCCGCCGTTGATGATTCGGGTAATCGCGAGTAAATCATCTTTGTCAGCCAGGGCATTCAGACCGTGATTACTCCACCAAGCAGCAGCCGATTCAGCGGCCAGTCCGTATGTGGTTAACAGGTCAGGGTCTGCAATGATATCGACGCCCAGCTGGTTAACGAGGGCCTGATAATTACTGCGACCGGTAATCTGAATTAACCCGCGACCACGAAACCGGTAACCGTCACCCGAGGCAATATCACCATTCCCGTTCCGGTTGGCGTAGATGATGTTGGCTATCATCGGCTGGTCAGCCGGGTGAGCATTGGTACCGGCATCAACTCTGCCGTATTTCAGTGCATCAGCCTGACTTATTCGGTTGCCAAACATTGCCAGCAGCACACCATAGCGATAATTCAGACCTTCTTCGATCTTCGCAAACCCTCCTGATTCGTGCCCGGCCTGTGCGAGAAAGTGCGCCTGGCGGTACGGGTTGGTTATGCCGAACTTATTCATCGCCGCGTTGATATTCGGAAACCAGACATCGCGGAGATAATCACCGATACCGGTGGCGGACTGGAAATTAGCTGCCGTCAGCATCTGCTTCCTCCTTGCTGTCGTTAAGGCCGAACTTCTGGCGGGCAAATGCAAACAGGGAATCAACACCGATGTACCCGACTGCCGCAGATACCGGCCAGCAGAGTTCAGGCGGAAAATTCCAGTGAAATATCGCGCAGATGGCGGTTAATGTCGGGTTAGCGAAGAAGCAGAGAATGCCGCACATCAGTGCGCCGGCGATTCTGTCTGTCCATCGTGCTTTTCTGTTCCGTGACGTTGCGAGGATCGACATGACAAAGGCCAGGACAGAGTAACCTGCCTCGTTCCTGTGCGTGGCCAGCCATGAGAGCATCGCAGCCCAGGTGTCCGGCCTTTCGCTCATAGTCTGTTTCTTCATAGTCACCCCCGAACGGGGATTGAGGTGTAGGGGATTCACCCGCTGCCGTTAACGCTTCAGTTCAGAGAGGATGTTTAACGGGCCGTCGATTGACAGAGGGTGAAATTTGGGCATAAAAAAGGCCTCACCGAAGTGAAGCCTGCAATTGAGCGATATGGGAATCCCCACATCGAAACATTATCAATTAGTTAACTGGTGGTTCCCTCACAGATGAGGGGGCCATATCGAGGGGTGCCTCGTAATGGTCTATCCCCTCGAATTCGGGGGAATTAAAACCATATTGGTGACTCCAACAAAATGGTGGAATTACACCAAATAAAAAACCCCGCCGGAGCGAGGTTCTTTTTCATCCCTTACAACAGGACGGAATACTAATTGTTGGTAATCATAACCACAGGTTCGGGAAAAGTAAATAACCTGTAGAAATATTTTCTCTAAATTATGTATTATATAGTTGCTTTTGCTAAAGAAGTATTGGCCCACGACTCTTCTATTTCAATTTTGGTGATTAGCTGGTCATAGAATGGCTTAATGCTTTTCTTCCATGTGGCCAATGTTAGCCCTGTCTCTAGTTCCTCAATTGCCCGGAATGCCTCCGTAGATGGTACTCTCTCGAAGCCTCTACCAACGCAGCGCTTGCACTCCCCGATTACTGGTACGCCTTGCTTAAGTGTCTCTTTACGATCTGCGACCTTACCCCGCCCCTTGCAGTCGAGACAGGCAGATGACACGACACCCTTACCTTTGCACTCATGGCACAGGGCTTTGAAGACCTCTCTAACCTCCCGGCCAACATTACATCCTAGTTTCGAGTCCAATCTCCTGATAGATGTCACCTGTTCCGGCCTTACAGCCCCAAACGCAGACTTCATCGTGAATTTCTCAACCTCAATAAATCCCGTAGCTTCACAGCACTGGCATGGCTTTTTGGTTGATGCGCTTTGGCAATAATCCATGTAGGCATAAATTGCGAGTCTTTGCATAACAAGTGGCTTAATATCAGTATCAAGCTTGCGTAAGGCGGCAACCTTATCGCAGTTTTCCAAGGCATATTTCGTTAAGAGTGATACGGCGTTCTGAGCGTCGTTTTCACTAATCCCTACCTTTCCCATGAAAGCATGATAACCAAGCGGCGCATTCGACATAGCGAAACCCATCGCAGCGATGTAATCAGTGCCCGTTAGTGTGTCCGGAGATGTTGCCGGGGCCATGCCACTAAAGTTCTGCGTCTTAGCGTAATGATATTTCACTGTTGATTCTAAGCTCATGACTTCTTCCTCCGCTTCTTTCCGGGTTGGGCCGGGTAACTATATGGTGGGTTGGGCCGGGTAACTATATGGTGGGTTGTACTGGACTGTCGGAGTGATCGGGGTGAAATGGTTGAGTAATCGGGTTAGCCAGGTCATACAATGTCCTCCCATCGTTTCAGCTTGTTCTCCAGTTCACGAACCACCACCAACAAGCCACCGCCCTTCCGTTTCTCCAGTCGCTCGATCCGCAACACGTCAATCTGCCCGTCATCCAGCCAGAAGCCAGCCTTCGTCAGTGCGTCTAAAATGCCTTTAGAGAGGTTGTCTAAATCGCGGGTACGGATATCAGGTGGTGATGCATAAATCGTTACTGAGAGGCGGTGAGGCGTTTTTACTGCGAGGTTTTGCTGCTGGATGATGTCGTTTACTGCTGCTGCGTACTGTTTTCCCTTTTCGCTGATGTAATTTCGTCCTTTGGCGTGTCGGTAGTAGGTGTTATTCGACGGCGGCCACGGCAGTATCAGGTGATAGTCGCTCATACCGATATCAGGCCCTCCCTCAACCAGATAACCTGCGTCCGGGCCATGCCTTCGAGCGCACACTCTTTGGCGTATTCTGGATCGACGAGATGGGTGCGCCTGTCGATTTCATCGTGGCACTGCTGGCAGGCGATAGTTGCTATCAGGTCAGGTGGCTTAATTCCGGTACCGCATAATCCGGCCAGTCGTATGTGGGCCAGTACCGTCGTTTCGGGATTATGGCTGCATACTCCGGGAATTCTTACCTGGCAATCACGTCCGCGGGCCGCCAGTCTCAGCTTATTCTTCGCCATCATCACCTCCCAGGCCATAAAAGTTCGGACTCTTTGCGCTGTACAGTTCATCGCAGGAGTCACAGAGTTTCCCGTCTTCAGCAGGGAATCCGCATGCTGTGCAGGGTGTTTCTGTTGTCATATGCGCCTCATCCTCATGCAGTCATATTTCCGTTTACGCAATAGCCGGACGGCATCATAGGTTTCGACCTCTGAGGCTATCGGTATCGGCTTGGGTTTATTGCGGGAGAGTTTTGTGGGACGAAATATCAGGTTATCGATGGCTCGTTGTGTCGGGCTACACTTCATCATCACCCCTCACATATTCAGGCCAGTGCTTGCGTAATACCCTTTTCGGCACTGTGAGGCTTAATTTCATCTCCTGTGCTTTACGTACGACAGAGTTCTCTGTGCGTTTTAGTGACTTGCAGATAACCGGTATCGGCACCTTGCCGGCCACTCGCACGATGTAGTCGAGCTCGTCCTGATTGTAATGCTTCCAAGTTCTCATTAAGCCGCCCTCGCTATCAGTTTTTTAGCCATGGTTTCAACCATAAGCACCCCATCAACAATAATGTGATGTTTGCATCCATGGTCTTCCCTGTATTTCTGGACGGTATTGCGGGAGACTTTCAATACTCTCGCCACCTCAGAAACATTTCTGGTGTCGTCCAGCATTTGGGGGACCGATGTCAGTTGATGTGTCATGCTTCACTCCTTACAGAATATCCGGGCGTCAATTCAAACGATTTGCGGCACTGGTTGCCCCACATATCCCAGCCGGGAACTTCGTCACGACTGAATAACTCACAGCGCGGGGCATCACCCAGCAGCCTTACCAGTAAATCCCTGAACTCTGGTGGCTTTGCGCTATGGTCCATTCTTGGTGCGGTGACGTGCTGGCAAATTGAGGCATCCGCCCGCGCCGGTAATCTTCCCCGGACAGCGAAAAGACAGTCTTCACTGTTTGCCCGGGTCATGTGCCCCATCCCGATCGCGCTATTCCCTTTTATGCGGTTTGTTTTATGCCAGGTGAATCCCTTCATCGTCATCAGGCGGAATCCCCACGCCTCAATAACTTTCAATGCCTCGACAGGCTGAGTCGGAACCCACCACATCGCCAGCAGGCATGATTCAGGATCTGCTAAGTCCCATACAGGCAGTCGGCAGATATCCTGAACTTTCATCACTGGGTATTTATGCTCTGCCCCGCGGCTTCCATCATTTGCCGAATCTCTGTAGTGCCAGGGGGGATCGGCGTAAATAAGTTTGTATTTCATTCGTCCTGTTTCCTCTGTAATTCCCGGTACTCGCTGTTATCCGGCACTGTGAGCAGGCAGCCAATACTGCGGGCCCAGCCTTCCACCTTTGTCAGATAGTCGTGCATTTCGCCGGTATCGAGTCGGGATGTGTGTCTGAGTGTCTGGATTACTGTTCGCTCTCCGGTTATCACATCCACCCTTTCAGTCTCTTCATATCCCAGGTAGGTATGCTTCATCGCGTCTTTCACCCATTCAGCAGACGCAAAGCTTCGACCGTTACGGATCAAGTAGCGGCTAATTTCTGCGTACCACAAATGCTGAATACTGTTCTGAGAAAGGCTGCGGCGTTCGCGCCAGGGTTCGACCTTGAGGCGGAAGCTGTTACCGGACTGGAGTAGTTCTGAGAGTTGCTGGCCTATGGCCTGAAAGTTGGTGGAGTGTAACCGGAGTCCGTCTTTGGGATGTTCATTGGACTCCTAGGATTGATTAGACCGTGAATGAAATTTACTGAAATGAGTTTTTTCAGACCACTTAAAATCACGAAGCTTATTTGGATTCAGTTATTTCATTAACGCTATAACTGCAACGATTACTGAAATTATAGATATCAACATTGAAATCACTGCAATCACATGAGGGGCTGCAGACTTGATATTTTCACGTCTAAACTCTCTTGCTGATTCAATGCTTTTCGACATTGCATCATCTGACCATACAATGCCAGCTTTCGTATTCATCTCAACGATATTCAAATGATAATCAATGACTTCCTTCTCAACTTCCTTATTGATAACCTCTGATAATTTACCGGCCCTCCTAACGATAAATTTAAGAAATGATTCTTCTAAACCCGAAAATACTTTCATAATTTCAATCCTTTTCGTTAAGCAAGTGACGAACATTTATCATGAAAATAGATTGAGTTACAGGAATGAAATCAGCATTCAGCATTGATTATCGATAAGCCTCACCACCCAGGGCATCAATCAAGCTCTCAATCAGTGCCAACAACTCTCCGGCCATCAGGCAGAAATCAGCATCAAAACGCGCCGCCACATCTTCCCGGTCGATATCGTCGTTCTGCTCCAGGAGTTCAGAGGCTGGCTTGATACGCTTCAGTTGCAGGTTGTCAGTGAGCGTGAACTGAATACGTTCCTGCCAGTCAATGCCTACGCTGGTAACGCGCTTACCGGCTTCGATATGGGTTGATACCTCATCGCTGACCAGGGCCTGTTTTTTACAGCGGACGGTTCCACCTTCTTCCAGCACCGCTTTCATCTCGATTTCGTCCAGCAGTGACATTCCCGCCGGGGCCTGGCCGTCACGTACCCATTCGGTCATCGTCAGTTCGACAGGCGTTGCCATCGTCAGCGGGATTACCGGCAGAGAGCCCAGCGATTTACGCAGGAGTGCCAGACAATCCTCTGCCCGTTTCGCGCTGGCGGCATCGACCACGATTAACTGTGCTTTGGTATCAATCCAGATACGTTCCTGTGTGTAACGGCTGAACGCCCGGGGCAGCAGAGAGTGAAGCACTTCATCTTTCAGGCTGTCTTTCTCGGTCTTTTTCAGCTTGCGCTGCTGTTCGTCTTCCAGCTTGGCGATCTTCTCTTCCAGGGCCTGTTTGATAACCGGTGCCGGAAGGATTTTCTCTTCGCGCTGAAAGGTCAGCAGAACGTGGTCACCTGCGATATGGGCCAGTTGGTCGCTGAATGCTTCGCCCATCGGTGGTACCCATCCGGACTTTGTCATGTCTTGTGAGCCGCACGGTGTGAACCGGCACGCAGCCAGCATCTTCTCCCTGTCCTGCAGATTAATGACGTCACGGGTCATACGGTAAATTGCCGCATTCTTGAAAAATTTCATCGGGTGTTCCTTCGGATTAGTTGTGTGGTTTGGGTGACTTACTGGTTTTGCTAACGCGGATAAGTGCTTCTGAGCTTAATTTGAGAGAAAGCCTTGCTATTTTCGCCTCATTCTTTTTGATTCCAGGCAATATTGTGCACAGAACCGTCCCATGGATATGCCCCATGTATGCCTCAATGACATCCCAATCTGACATATCAATTTTCACGATCTTCCCCGATAGCTATCCCAGGTAAACGCCAGTGTGCAGCCACCGCCGTCACTCATGCGGTCTATGACTCGTTCCCCAATAAAATCAGCCAACTCGTCCTTCGGAAGGTTGCTTATCAGGATGGTCGGTTTCATCTGCTCGTATCGTGTGTTGATAATTTCAAACAGGATCAGCTTTTCAGCTTCGCTTCCGAACTGCACCCCTACTTCGTCGATAATCAGCAGGTCAGGGTCTGTGTAGGCTTCTATGACCTCATATTCGGTGGTGTCAGAGTTTTTACCCCATGTGGATTTAAACTTTCTCGCCACCCTCAAAGCAGTAGTGAACATTGCCGAGTCCTGGTGCTCGTAAATCACATGCTTGGCTATTGCCAGTGCAAGATGATTTTTTCCGGTACCTGGTTTACCGCACATCACCAGGCCGCCGCCTTGCTTAAGTCGATCAGGCCACTTTGCTGCATAGGCTTTGCAGAGTTTCAGGCATCGTGCGGCGTCTTCATTGACCGGCTGGTAGTTTTCAAGGGTGGAGTTCTTGAAGCGGTCAGGAAGCAGCAGGCAGTCAATTAGCCGGTTTATTTGGGATTGCTTCCGTCGTTCATCGTCCCGCCTCTGGTCATCCTTCAGGCGAGAAACTTTATCCTGAAGACATCCAGGGCATTCGGTGGGCCTGCTTGGGATCCTGATGCCGCCTGTACTTTTTCGTATCCGCTGCTGGAATGTGCCGTGTTTATCACAAATGGCATCAACGGTTTCAACGATGGTGTGGTCAATCTCGGCTGGCGGCTTGCTTAGCGATGCGATTTCCCGCTCAGTGTTTTCAATAGCTGCTGCGTAGTTCATGGTTATCACTCCATCCAGTCTGGCATGTCAGTCTGACCGTAGTCTTTGGCTTTGAAGTTATCTGCTGTAGGCTTAGCCCTCTGCTTCGGCTTGGGTGCTGGATTGCCCTTTGGCTCAAACAGGCCCTGCCACCCACTGGCAATGCTCTGGTTAATTACTCCCTCAGGGGAATGCCCCATGTCTTTGCAGCGGGTCAGGAGTTTCATTGCCTGAGTAACCGTCTGCATGGACTTGATGGGCTTTTTCAGGTCTTTGCGGTATTCGACCCATGAGCACCAAACCTGCCTATCAAGCCACTCTGGTAATTCGACTTCCATCGGGTCGAACGATTTAGATTTCTGGGGGACTATAGGGGGTTTATTATTATTGTCTTTCTTGTCTTTTGAAGAATGTCTTTTGTGTGTCTCTGGATTAGAGACAGGCAAAGTCTCTAACTTAGAGACACCTTTTGTCTCTGGTTTAGAGACTAAATTGCTAACTTGGAGACACTTGCTGAATTGCCACGCTGAAACCTCTTTGTTAACCCCGATTTGACTCCCTTCCATTAACAGGCAATTCATCGAAAGCAGCTCTTTTTTTGCCTTGTTGACGTTCTGCCTAGATATCCCAGTAATCTGTGATATCTGTTCATCAGCAATGCGGTCTGTTTTCTTGTTGAAGCCATATGTTTTTCGGATGTAAGCCATCATGATCTTCAACTGACGCGCTGTTAAATCGGCGCTTGCGACAGCCTCCAGTAGCTCGTTAGCGATTCTGGTATAACCATTATCGGTATCGACCACACGGCGCTCCACGGCCCGAAGCTCGGGCCTGATTGGTGAAACATTGTTGTGCGCAAGGTTAGTCATATACCACCCCGCCACTGTTTACATATCCAGTTATGCCTGGCATAATTTCTCCTGTGAATTGGTCCAAAAATTCGCTATTACGCCTCGAAACTGTTCGCGCAGTTCGGGGCGCTTTCATTTGTGAGCAATACCCGCAGACGCTGAGCCAGATCGTTAATCTGTTCGTCATCCACGCCCCACTCCAGCACCGCCAGTAACAGTGACATCTTTGGAATGAAATTAGCCTTCCAGCGCGACACCTGAGACTTATCGACGCCAACAGCTTTCGCTACGTTGGTCAGCCCGACTAATGCGATTTTATTCAGCAATTTGCTTTCAATTGCACGAGCGTTGTTGCGTGTGGTTGTTACTTCCATTTGATTAAATCCTTGTGTGTGTAGTTGAGTGATCAGCAGGTGCTGTCACTTGAATTGGTCCCTGGTATTCCGAGGGTGGCAGACTGTTAAAGAGCGGTTAGTGCTTATGCGGCCGTGTTTTTGTGGTCCATGTATCTATGCGGATAGAGAATTTGCATTTCAGTCACCAATCCACCGAAGAATTTCGATAGCTTCTCTGCCATATCAAGTGATGTGACCTGCACCCCTCTCTCAATTCGGCTCAGGTTTCCTACATCACAATGAACGGCAAGCGCTACTTCGGACATGGTTAGCTTTTTCTCCATACGCATTTTTCTTAGTGGTGTTTCCATGACTACCTCCATTAAATGCGCTATACGCATATTAATACATATGGCATATATGCGCAACACGCTTTGCGAGTGACGCAAAAAAGGACTTCAATATGGATATGAAAATTGGAACTCGCATCAGACAACTTCGCAAAGCGAAGAAAATGACAATCCTTGAATTAGCCACATCTGTAGGCAGTGACGTGGGCAATATTTCACGTCTAGAAACAGGCAAGCAGGGTTATACAGAGTCAACATTGATTAAGATCGCCGAAGCTCTAGGTGTGAAAGTTGCCGACCTTTTTTCTGATGATATGCCAACCGACATTGAGCCGGTGAATCGCCCTATTTCAAGCCACAGGGTTGACGTTCTCGACATCCAGGCCAGCGCCGGACCTGGAGCTTACCTGACTCATGACTTCGTAGAGAAGGTTCGGGCGATCGAATACACGTCGGAAGAGGCGAAAGCTCTTTTCAGCGGCAGAAGCCTGGATAGCGTGAAGGTAATTAGCGCCAATGGCGACAGTATGTCT
>ERZ794936.143-NODE-143-length-46986-cov-33.083356_pt1 | contig 46986 bp, 28 predicted proteins | sample MGYA00511083_ERZ794936 | MGnify/ENA primary metagenome ERZ794936 (study PRJEB30137, sample SAMN04331409) | food metagenome | isolation source: Y2 must sample point D1 replicate A | place: Australia: South Australia | collected 2014 ... | reverse complement strand
TTTTTTTTTTTTTTTTTTTTTTTTTTTTTTTTTTTTTTTTTTCTGTTTTGTGTATTCCCAGTACGATCTCTTTGTTTTCTTGTTTGATGAACTTTGATATTATCGTAACCGAAAAACTAGAATGAAAAATTACACTTGTGATTTTTAATTTGAAACAATGATTTGTTACAACTAAAAACTACAGGTGGCGCATTTGAAGCATAGAATTTTGAAGAGAGACAAGAGCATTTAGACTATTAAAAAACCTCACGGGCCACCATTTTATACACACCATCTTCGAATAACTGGATGAGCTGAACATTGCCTACACTAAGTAAAACTTTGTCAGTGGAACCAAATAGAACTAGGACGAAATTTCCGGCATAGCATAATTGTATCATTATAATAGAAGAAAACAAAATAGCACCCGAGAACACATTTTGATGGCAACTGAGGCAACTCCGCGCAGAACGACGCGAAGATCAGCAAGACTCGCCAACCACATTGAAGACGACAACACCAATGATCATGAAAGTGTGTCCTTTTCAAGCTCACATGGCATTCCAAATGACTCTTTGCAGCCCAAAAGGAAGAACGGAAAATTAAATGAAAAAGAAAATACTACAGTTGAGAAAGAAGAAGAAGAAGAAGAAGGAGAAGGAGAAAAAGAAGCACAAACAGCCGCTTCCAAATTTGAGTACGACGTGTTGTGCAATGAGTTGTTCCACCTGAAAGAGTTTGGGAACCTTCCAACTTTTGATCCCTTGGTAGATTACAGCGAGAAGCTGAATTTTCAATCGTTCATAAAAGAAAACAATTTAGAGTTGGATTCAGCAGGTCGCGGACACTCAAATCTGAGGAAAAGAAAAAACATACAGAAACTAGTACAAGATAGGTACAACAAAGCGAAAAAAGATGTGAAAAATCATGAAACATCAAGACTTATGCACGCACAAAACAAGAATAAAGCGGTGAAGAACTCAGCTTCATCGCCAAAACCGTACCAACACGAACACAGCCGACAATACTCTGTCAAGAAGGAGCACGGAGATGAGGAGAAGGAGAATCATTCAAATGGTATTTTGGAAGCAAACGGAAACTCAAAGCAGGAACCCGCAATAAGTTTGAAAAAAAGAAAGAACACTACGAAAACTACAAAAAAGTTGCAGAAACAGGAAGATCAAGAAGCAACAGGCGAGGAAAGCACGCACTCTTATACCTCCTCCTCATCTGATTTGAGTGAATACGAGTTGATATCGCCACCAAAAAAGAAACTAAAATTTGTGCTTTCACCTTACACGCCAACCATAACCAACCCGATGCATGTGACAATACCAAAATATGCCAATTTAAATGAATATTTAAACTCTTTTAGAAGCTTGGATGAGGATATGAGTCAAGATGAATTTCAGCAATACGTTCTTGCTCAGTCTCAAATTTTTCAAAAAATTCGGAACGCAGTACAGTCAAACGTCTTGAAAGTTCAAGATCACGAATTAAAAGAAGTCAACATTAAAGATGTATCTTTGCCACAACAACACATTGAACCTATTAAACTTGTTTACAAGCAACAGAATCAATATCCTTTACAGGATCATTTGATAAATCAAGGAGTTGTGCTTTCGAAGCTTTTCCAACGGTCCCAAAGAAACAAGGCTGCCATAACAAGAAAAATTGCAAACATGATAGAGCAACATTTCAAGCATATACAAGGAGCTGAGCAAAGAAGAGTGAAGGAAGAAAAGAAGAAAATAAGAGCATTGGCAAGATCCACGGCTCATCAAGTGAAAAGAAGATGGGCTTTAGCAGAGAAAGCTTACAGAGTTTTGAAAAAAAACGAAGAAAACGAATTGAAAAAAATTCAGGGGAAAAAACATTTGTCTGAAATGTTAGAAAAGAGTAGCATGTTATTGAACCAGCAATTAAACATTAATGAAGAAGAAACTAGCGAAGACATTGAAAGTGAGAGTGGTCTCGAAGAAGACGAAAGTAACACTAGTTTCTCTGGAAGTGATGAGGAATTGACTACAGAAGAGGAAGAAGAGTTGGAAGAAGACGAGAAACTGGAAAACGATTTGTTGTTGACTGTTGAACAGTTGAAGGAAAAGTATAAGGATTTAGATGCTCAAGAAAAGCAGCTCGACCAGCATGCGGGAGATACAGACGGAATAGATGGAGTTGCTTCGGTGCTGGAAGATGCAGACAGCAAAACCGCATTAATTGCTCATGGGGAGTTTTCTGAGTCTGATGCCGGGCTTCTGGATGAAGACAGCTTCTCTGAAAGCAATTCTGACAGCATTTCTACAGAATATAGCTCAAGCGATATAGGTCAGAACGAAGAAGACAAAGAGGAGGAAGAGCAAGGGTTTGATGAAGGAGATGGAGACGAAACACACAGCGTGAATCATGGCGTTCAACGAACTTCTGCTTTGAGCTCACTATTTGAAGATTATGGAGATAAAGATGATAGTGAAGTTAGCGATTTTGAAGTAGCGGAAAAGGAATCGGAAAACATATCCCGAATTGAAGACCTACAGGTTGATGAAATGAGGGCGGAAGAAGTTGTTGAAGATGGGTTTTCTGTAAAATCACAAGAAATCACTGAAAATGATAAATCTCCTGACTCCTCCATTGAGTTGGAGCGCTACAAAAATGAAGACATGCAGAACGACCACACAGATGCCGAGATGCTAGACAGCGAGCCATCAGCAGAGCAGTCGAAAGAAACAACGGATCCATTGGCCGTTGTTGATGTTCCAGTTCCAAAACTACTAAAGGGAACCTTGAGAATATATCAAAAACAAGGGTTGAATTGGCTAGCATCACTGTACAATAACCAGACCAATGGTATCTTGGCCGATGAGATGGGTTTGGGTAAGACCATTCAGACAATTTCATTGCTTTGTTGGTTGGCCATGGAAAAGAAAATTTGGGGCCCGCACTTGATCGTTGTTCCAACATCGGTTTTGTTGAATTGGGAAATGGAGTTCAAAAGATTTGCTCCAGGTTTCAAAGTGCTTTCCTATTACGGCACACCTCAGGAAAGAAAACGGAAAAGAAAAGGTTGGAACAAACTTGATGCTTTCCATATTTGCATTACTTCTTACCAGTTAGTAGTGACAGACCAACACAGTTTCAAAAGAAAGAAATGGCAATATATGATTTTGGATGAGGCGCATAATATCAAGAATTTCAGATCAACACGGTGGCAAGCTTTGTTGAATTTCAATACTGAGCGGCGGTTGTTGTTGACGGGGACTCCGTTGCAAAACAACATTACTGAATTGTGGTCTTTGCTATATTTTTTGATGCCCAAAACGCTTTTAGAAAATGGGGCTGTTGAAGGATTTGCAGATTTGGATGCCTTTCAGCAGTGGTTTGGGAATCCCGTGGACAAGATCATGGAGACTACTGGATCGGATGCACAGGATAGCGACACCCAAAAAACCGTGGACAAATTGCACCAGGTTTTGAGACCTTACTTGTTGAGAAGGTTGAAGGCCGATGTTGAAAAGCAAATGCCCGGGAAGCACGAACACATTGTTTACTGCAAATTGTCTAAAAGACAAAGGTTTTTATATGACGAGTTCATGTCAAGAGCCCAAACAAGAGAAACTTTGGCCAATGGGAATTTCTTGTCGATCATTAACTGTTTGATGCAGTTGCGGAAAGTTTGCAACCACCCTGATCTTTTTGAAGTGCGTCCTATTGTGACGTCCTTGGCCATTGAAAAGAGTGTTGCTGATGATTATTTGTTTTTGGCACGCAGAATTTTACAGAAAATGGCATACCAGTCGTATGACAAGAACATTGACTTGAAATTTATGGGCATGCTATTCACTCAGGAAATAGCAGACCAAAATACGTTAAAAAGCTCGTTTCAGTATGATAAAGTATCGAAATTATCCGTTTTCCAAAATTTCAGTCAAGAGATTGTCAAATTGAGAAGAGAGCACGAGACTGAAAATAGTGCTCCATACGATTATCAAAACATTACCAAATACTATGAAACAAAGGAACGGAACAGAATCAAAAACTGTATCAGCTCACTAGAGCATATGAATTATGTGAATATGCACAGATGCAACACAAACTACCAGTATGGGAAAAACTTGATTGATTTGGTCACTGTTAATGGTGATATGAACAACTTTTATGTGGAACCAACCACCAGAACCTGTTTGAATTTGATCAATAATGAGAAAGACAATATTGATAAATTTGGTGTCATTACACCCAATGTTGTTGTTCTTCAAAACAATGATATTTTTATGAACATGGGTGTAAATTCTGAGAATGATTACCATTTAAAACAAAAATTGTATGGAATGGACAATCCCTTCCATCATTTACAAACAAAATTGGCTATTGAATTCCCCGATAAATCGTTGTTGCAGTATGATTGTGGGAAATTACAAAAATTGGCCACCTTATTAAAAGATTTGAAAGATAATGGTCACAGAGCTTTGATTTTTACTCAAATGACCAAAGTTTTGGACATTTTGGAACAATTTCTAAACAACCACGGATACTTATATCTGAGGTTGGACGGTGCGACAAAGATTGAAGACAGACAGATGCTTACTGAAAAGTTCAACAGTGACACGAGAGTCACATGCTTTATTCTTTCTAGTAGATCTGGTGGGTTGGGAATCAATTTGACTGGTGCAGACACAGTTATATTTTATGATTCAGATTGGAATCCAGCAATGGACAAACAATGCCAGGACAGATGCCACAGAATTGGACAAACAAGAGACGTGCACATATACCGGTTTGTCAGTGAGCATACCATTGAGAGCAACATTTTGAAAAAAGCTCAGCAAAAGACTCAATTGGACAATGTCATTATTCAACAAGGAGATTTCACAACAGATTATTTTTCGAAGCTGACTGTGAAGGATATGCTAGGAAACGAGAATGCAGTGGAAGAGCTTGTAAGCGAGTCTGCAGAGGAAGAGAAACCAAATACAAAAGAAGAGGGAAACACAAAGTTGCTGATCAAAGATCGCGTTTTGCCATCTTCTGGTGCAAACTTGTCAAAACTCTTGGCGCAAGCAGAAGACGAGGACGACGCAAAAGCCGTCAATGTGGCCTTACAAGAAAGCAACTTGGACAGCGAAGACTTCAAAGAAGCATCGTCAATACCAGCAATGACCACTGCAAACGGCCTGCCTCTTGCAACAACAAATGGCATCGACACCACCTCTACACAACAAACTGAACAACAACTTGCAGCTTACGACGACGAGTACGAAGGCACGAATCACGTGGAGGAATACATGATTAGATTTATTGCCAACGGGTTCTATTACGACTGAAGTCAGGTGTAGAGGCAATTATGTAGTAAAGTTTTTTCTTTTTTTTTTTTTTTTTTTTTTTTTTTTTTTCTTATAGTTCTCCTGTAATTAGGTCGATAAACTTTTTTAGCTGCGAGTAAGTTCTTTGTTCTTACCCATCACTTTGTTTTCCCCTTGTACATCCCATATTATCAAAACTTGTCTTGAATTTACAGACAAATTAACGTTTTTTTTATTATTTTTTTTCAATCTTTTCTGGTTTCTATTCATTTGTCTCTATTATAAGGACACAGAATTTTAACCTGCATATTTTGTTTTTGTCTTTAAAAAATTCCCTGATAGGAAACACTAACCTACACAACTAAACGCGCAGGGAGTGACTATACTACCCACATCAATTATTTTTTGTTTAAAATTTTTTGTTCTTTTTTCAGGGAAAGCAAGGTGTCAAATATTTGTATGCCTTGGAAAACCACCAAACTCAGCACTGCGAGTTCCATAATTCTGCCGCCCCTTAAAAAATAAAAAAAAAACACTTTTTTTGCATTATTTTTGGCAGTTTCAAATGAATCACCTTTCGTCCGCATGGTTTTCACAGTTGCAACAGGAACATTTCCCATTTTGTTTTCTTTTCCCCTCCCCCCCTTGATTTATGATTGTCTTGGAGGAATGTTGGGCCTAGAGTTGTTGGCTCAGGACTTGCCGGTGCAAGATGAAGGTACTCGTTTACACAGTTTTTTTGTGCAATTCATGATAACTCGTTCGGTTTTCTTCCACTTCTTTACGAATATTAGACAAGCAGAGTTTTTTTGTTTTTTTCTAGCGGGCTAATTTTATCAACACATCACTTTCTTCTCGAACTTTCGAACTTTCGTTGATCGCATGTTGTTGAACTGTTGGAACACAACACTGGTTGGAAAAATTTGTATATAAAGGACGGTGATTCTTTTAATTGTACATTCCATTCATGTTACATCTATAAGTTATGGCAGAAAAAATAAATAAATAATAAAACCATAACAAAAACAAAAGTAATTGACAATCATCAATAACTAATTAACAAAAACAACAAAAAAAACAACAACAACACATACACTCACAACATGCCTGAACATCCTCAAAACCCTCAACAAGCCGTCAAAGTTTTCTACAAAGGTGAATCCACCGACTTTTTGGTTTTCGGTACTAACAAAGCTGCCGTTGAACAATATAGAGCTGAACCAAACATCAACAATTTCCTAGAAGCCACCACTTTGCACCAAGTGTTTGTCAACAACACTGGTCGCGGGAAAGAAGGGAACTTGGGTGAAGCTTCCAAAACTCAATTGGAAAACGAGTTTGGTAAAGGTAAAAAAATCGAAGATTTCATTCAAACCATTTTGAAAGAAGGTGAAATTTCTGACTCTAAAGATATTGGCGGTCACAAGTACTCCTCCACCAATGACTCCAAATACTAAGCAAAATTTAGTGTCAGAACAGGATCCATTTGCATCCTTAAAGCTATTAATGACTTTTACGATTTATCCTAATACAAGAGAAAATTTAGCAATTACAGTGATTTAAATGTTATATGTTTTATGTTTTCCCCACTGTTTGCATTGTAACCACTAAACCTAGTTCATAATGTATACGTACCATTGTTATTATCATTTTTGTATGGTATCTCTTATATAGATATTTTTAACAACAGATTATAGATTATAGATAATAGATAATAGATTGTATTCAGTAAATCCAGCTTCTAAGGTCTTTGTTTTAATGGACTCCATTGAAGCGTCATTGGCGCTTGTTTATTCTTGCTTTTGTTAATATCCCGCACTAGAATCTACTTGAATGGCTCTTTAAACTCGGCAATTCCCAAGTGCCTATAGATTCGACTAGTTCATTGATAGGGCAACACTGCTTACTTTCAAATTGATTGCCCAAAATTGAAGGTGCAGACGTTAGCAAGGGGAAGTCGTGGTTCCATATACTTTTGAATTTTTGTTGCATAAACAGCCTTGTTTGCAAGTCAACGCAAACAACGGAACTGAAATTTTTTGAAATAGAAGCCGAGTTAGCAGAGGAGCTTATTGATGCCGATGAAACATGGGGAGATACATCTCTAGAAGGTAACTCCCATAATTCAAGTGCTTTGCCTCTTGTGAAGAGTATAGTGAAGAAAACCGGCTTGCTCAACTCGTTGGCCCCATCACATTTGAACAAGTGGAACCAGCTTTTTAAACATCCTTTGGTGGTCAAACGGTCTTTCAACATGGTCATGGGGCAAATGTTTTTCGGGACCACAGTGCACAAATAATTGGGTGGCATTTTCTTCAAGCAAGAATTCTGAGCTGAAGACATTGTCAAACGGTCCAAACAGCTGTCCTGCGCCTCATCAATCAGTAACAGCAACTTTTCTTCCCAGATGCAGTGCTCAATCTTGTTATAAAAAGCAAGAACAAGCTCATAGTTTTTGTTTTTGATTTTGAACTGGATTTTGAAACGATGCTCGTAGTCCGTGTGTAGCCCACGTAAAGACTCTGGATTTTCAAAAAGCAACTTATCAAGCTTATTTCCACTAAATATGCTTGATGTGTGCAAGGGGATACTGAAGAGCACCGTGAGTTGGTCTTGGTCTGTATATGGTTGTGCAATGAGAAGGTGCGAATTAAAGAGAAACAGGTAACTCGCCTTTCCAGTCAAAGTTGCTCTGGTTGAATGCCTGGAGGCGTACTTCTTATAACGAGTACATCCTGCTGATCTGTCTTTTTTAGAGTAAATCACTGTGACTTTGACGTGGTTCTTGTTGGTTTTCTCTGTTGCACATTGGGGACAGTAGTTGCTTTGTTTTGTTATCCATAGTGCAATACATGGCCCAGATAAGTGACACTGACCCAATGTTTCAATGGGTAGTTTTGCCCCGCGTTGTCTACCAGATAGTGTAAAAGATGGTAGGTGTGTTGAAATAAACGAGTGGAGGGGCTCTTTGTGTAAAGCCTCATTGGAGGGAGCAGCCGTGTTGTCAAAATTGTTGATCTCTTCAAGTTTTTTGGACAAAACAGATAGTCCCTTTTCAATTTTAACAAAGTTTTCTTGAGATTTCAAGCACATCGCTACTTCTACATCTCCACAAAACAATGCTAAAATTTGCTGTAAAAAAATTCTGTATTTTGAAATCCTTGACACAGGTGACTGGATCAAACTTTTAAAAGACAAATCAACTTTAAGACTGGCATTAGCACCAGATGATGCAAACATTTCTTTTTGCAAAATCTGGAACCCCTCATACAATGACCTTTTATTTGAAGTTTGCTTGTTTTTTATGACACCAAATATTTCGGAATTACGACTAGCATCTGCTTTTACAAGCCCCTTTTTTGCTGCCAGGTCTTGCAACAAAAACTTTTTGTATTGTTTTTCCAATGCCAAAGAACCTGAATCTACCTTATTAACCAATTCTTTGCTGAACTTTTTGTCTTTGGAGCCAACTTTTTGCAAAGCCGCTAGAGTGATATAGTAATTGTGTATGTAATTTTGGTAGTAATACACCGCAATGACTTTTGAAGAAAGAAATTCCGCTATATCAGCACAAAGTACCAACGGGTTTATAGACTCGTCATACTGGGTTTCCAATAACACTTTCACTTTTGCAAGAATTTGGGAATGAATTTTTCGCAATTCTCTTGTATAACACTGCATAGCTTTCAACGATTCATACAGTCCATTCGTACAACCCACTAGCTTATCCAAATATTCCTTTTCAAGAATATTCAACAAAGACACAAAGACTTTCTCTGTAGAAACTAACTCGCTCAAGATATAGTTTCTTTTCGCAATAATTTTAGTGTACTTTATGCTCATTTGGTCAATGCTAGTTAGTGAAGAGGTTTTTAAGTCCAAATTGCTGATATGCCCTCCAGGTGCACTGTTTCTGTAGTAAATATCTTGTCTTGCCAATGATTCCTGACTCAGATATTTTTCAGTCAAAGACCCTGTGTCATCACACTGAGTTGTGGTTTCTGAAGAAACCAACGACGGCATTGACGAATGAATTGGTATTGAAAGCACGGGATTGACACAAGAATATATGGTGGTTCTCAACGCGGCAGGAATTTTGATTGAAGTGAGAATGTTATAATTATGCCCTTTTGCACCAAAGTTGGTACAATGATGTTCGGGGTTTTTGCTCAGTACCTTAAAGCTTTCTGTCATATGGAGGTGTTGGGGCGAATTTCCAGTAACATTTGTTGTAATACTTTAAGGTATTACGGTTATGCTTTACCCAACATAGCGTTTTTTTTTCACCAAACATCTTATCCTACACAGCATCATTTTTTATACAATGTTAAGCAAAAATATGAGAACATGATAAGGGTTGCTGTAATCATTGCTTCGTGAACAAGCCTTAAAACTATTGATTAAAAGTTTATTTCAAGACTTGCGACATGAAAATATAGCACAAAATAGTAGCAAAAATATTATATCACGTGTATTAAAATTTACCAAGTTGCTAGAAAAAGGCCAAAAGCAAAAAAAAAAAAAAAAAAAAAAAAAAAAAAAAAAAAAAGAAAAAGGGACAGAAAAAAGCTCTGTTGTTTGGAATGTTTGGCTGCTTAGAGATCTCAACCGACAATGCATCACGTCAAAGATAAGAAAATGCTTTGAACAAAACCCAATAAAGAACAAACAAGCAAAAAAAAAAAAGTTGACCGCTAGTGTATAAGGTTTAACATAAGCTCAACAACCACTTGGTTACAATTGCGAGAATAGATCTTTTTTACAGAAAAGAAAACGGGAAGGCAAACTTTATTAGCGATTGCATCAGAATATAAAAGAAAATGGCAAAATTGTCATCTAAACTAAGGACAACAGGATTGGGTATTGGTAATGGGCACAGAAGAATTTCCATTGGGTTTTTAAAACCAGACAAGAAAAACCCGTTGGTGAAAAAGTATGCTGTTCAAAACAAACGTAAAAGGCAAAGACGAGGAGACGAACAAAGAAGCGTGCGTTCGTTGGTGGAAGACTTTGGAAGTAGTTTTAGGGTCAGCGTTTACGATGAGGACGAAGGAGATGTGATTGATTACCAGGACGACCAGCTTGAAGGTGACGAAGGATTTGGCGGCCAGTTGAGCAGATCGGTTTCTCTACCGTCAAGGGTCAGTGAGGAATCAGAGGTAGTTGGCGAGCCCGATGTAGGCTGGTTGCTACAAGAACACGAAAGAAGATACTCACAGGTTCCAACGATACCTGAACACGATGATGAAGCGGACAACATCGAGCAGGATCCTCGTTTTTACCTGCAAGAGGAAATACATGGTCATGAGGTTGAAACGGCCTCCACATACGACTCCTTTATGCGTAAACTAAAAATGCAATCGAAAAGTCATTTGGAAGAAGGTGGTTTTCCCAGAAGAGGCTCGTACGGAGCAATATCCGGAAGAGGCGAGGTTCCAAAGATTTTTGAAGCTGAAGATGACGACGAGGATTTTGAGCATGAAAATGTTACTTTTGCTTCAGAATCAAAAATTCTAGTCAGATGCTCTATTCCATTGATTTTCACTTTTTTGTTGGAGCAAATTTTTAGTGTCGTATGTTCTTTGGTTGTTGGTCATTTGGGCAAGGCGGAGTTGGCGGCCGTTTCTTTGGCTTCCATGACAACAAACATCACCTTGGCTGTTTTTGAAGGTATATCTACCAGTTTGGATACTTTATGTCCCAATGCGTACGGTGCGGGAAACTACAAAGGGGTTGGAGTTCATCTGCAGAGATGTGTTGCTCTATCTATGATTGTTTTCATCCCGTTCGCCTTTATGTGGTGGTACTCTGAACATTTGCTCTTGTATGTGATTCCTGAAAGCGAAAAGGAACTAGTTGTTTTGACGTCAAAGTTTTTGAGAGTTGTGATCTTGGGTGCTCCACCGTACATTCTTTTTGAAAACTTGAAAAGGTTTTTGCAAGCTCAAGGAATCTTTGACGCTGCTGTTTACATTTTGTTATTTTGTTGTCCGATCAACATCTTGCTAAGTTATCTGCTAGTGTGGAATGAAACGATAGGGATGGGTTTTATTGGTGCACCAATTGCTGTTGTGCTGAACTTTTGGTTAATGGCAATTATGTTGGTTTTGTATACCGTGTTTGTTGATGGGAGAAAATGTTGGGGTGGTTTTTCCAAAAAAGCTTTAACACACTGGAAAGATTTGGCTAAATTGGCTATTCCTGGTGTCATCATGTTGGAAGCGGAGGACTTGTCCTATGAGTTGCTAACGTTGTTCAGTTCCTACTTTGGAACTGAATATCTTGCCGCTCAATCTGCCATTGCCACGACTGCATTGTTGATGTATATGGTTGCATTTGCAGTGGGTGTTTGTAGCTCTACCAGAATTGCAAACTTTATTGGAGCCAAAAGAGTGGACAATGCACACATTGCTTCACAAGTCGGGATTTGCGCGTCTCTTTTCGTTGGGCTATTGAACTGCGGAATTTTAAATTTTGGGAAAAATTACATTGCCAGCATCTATACCTCGGACCCACAGGTTTTCCACTTGATAACCGATGCTTTGCCTCTTGTTGGGTTTGTTGAAATCTGGGACGCCGTCAATTGTATTGGCGGTGCATGTTTGAGAGGGCAAGGTATGCAGTACATTGGCAGTATAGTGAATTTGACCGTTTACTACTTGCTTGCGATTCCATTAGGAATGTTTTTAGCCTGGGTTCTTGATATGAAAATTAAAGGTTTATGGACAGGTATAGGGTTGGGAATGTTTTTAATTGGTGCTATTGAAAGTTACTATGTATTGTATCCTAACTGGGAAGACATTTTGGAGAGATTTGAAATGATGAAAGAAACGGAGGATGACTCTGACGATGAGGAAGACGACCTAGCCATATCAGATAGCGACAGTGATTTGGAAGAGGACGAAAACACGAGATTGTTTTTATAGTGTTGCATTTTTGAAAAAATAAATAAATAATGAGCTATGTAAAGCATGTGGACTTTTTGGACATACAAATCTTTAATCATGGTAAACAAACTTATATATTTTTTATCTTTTGAAGATACATGGAAAAAAGTTAGTTTTTCCGTGCTTCGTGAGGGTTTCTTTTGATCAAATTTTTGTCATTGTGAAAAAAACGATTTTTTAATTTGTTTACAGAGTCGCTATCATTGTTTTTACTTGGAGTTCTGTACAAATCAAGAGCTGCGGGTTTCTTTTTTCTTTTGTGTGCTTTGATTTTGTTAAAGGCTTTGAATAGTTTCCCAAACCCAGTGTTTTTGGTGACCACAACAGGATTTTTATGCGCTTTTAATTGTTGCATTTCTCCTGCCGGTACAACTGTTTGGTCAATTTTGACTGGAGTAGTTTTTTGCTCTTCACTTTCTAATTTCATTTGCACTTTTTTGGATATCATTTCAGCTAAATCATCTAGATTAATTTTCTCGCTGATGACACCGTCAAAATCGGGCCCAAGTGGATTGGAATAAATGCTTGCAAATTCAGACACTGAGGAAAACCTCCTTTTAATTTCGTCAGTATAATTTTGCTTTGCAGCTAGCTTCATTTCGTCTTTCACAGATCCTGGCAACTCGTTGTAAGACAGAGCAACCGCTTTTGAGATTTTAGCTCCATCGGCCCCTGGAAAAATGTCCTTATAACGAGGACCCATTTTTTCTTTATAATGCATAAAACAGTTGTTTGTTGGTTTAGAAATTGGTGAGCTCATGGAGGGAGATGCCATGTACTGGAACGCCTCATTTACAGAAGGCGAGTTTTTTTGAAGCCATTTATCTTGTACATCAAACTGTGGATCCAAAAACTCTGGTTTTCTTTTTACAATCGTCTTGGCTATGAACACTTTTTTCACTTCCGGAGGAAAACTGTCCCATTTTTCTCTCATCTCGTTGTAATCATCTTTCTTGAACAATGATTTCAAAAACTCGTTAAAGGAGTCGTCACTGATGGGCATGATAGTTTTACTGGTTGAAGCACTGCAAATGCTAGTTTGCGAATAGCTTCTTGTCAATGGGTGATGCAGCGAGTCTAAAGAGGCTTTAGTTTTTAAAGCTTTGCTTCCGGCAATGGCATTATAAGAGATAGATCTTTTTAGCATTTTATTATAGTTGTAGGCAGTTTTGGTGGTGGCCTCAAGATTACAATAAACGCAGTTCAGTACAGAGTGGGCTTCACACGGTTCCTCTTCTTCTTCGATGGGCACAGATACCAGTGATGCAGTTGATAGTCTTTTTTTCAACTTTTTGTTACGCATAAAAAGTCTGAGTACACTTTGTTAACTAAAGAGCAGCAACCAAAAATTGGAATAGTTGTTCTTTGAGTTGGTGTCGGTGTTGTGTTGGAAACGAGTGTTGATTATATGTTTGGTTTGCTTGTCTGCTTTTTTTATTTTTTATGTTTATTTGATTTGATTTTTGTTGGAATTTCGTACTATCCAAACTATTCATTTGTTTTTATACTTTCTTTGCTCCAATAAAAACGTTTAATCAATTGATTCATTGGTGTTTCAGACATCTTTTTTTGGCGAGTTTTCTTCCTTTTTTTTTCTTCCTTTTTTTTCTTCCTTTTTTTCTTTTTGTTTTTTTCAGACTTGATAGAGCATTGCAAGGTTCTGTTGTGTAAGTTCCCACTAAGGTTGAGGCACACAACATGAAACACAATCAAAACACAGAACCTGCACGAGTAACAATCATAGCATATATGTTTTAAACCTAAATATATAGTATTCTGCACTAAAAATAAATCATAATAAAACTATATCAAGCGTGAAACGGCATTTTCTTGATAAGTGAGCGGGTTCGTGAAAGCCTTGCGTGCAAACATGCGCAAACCCAGAATGAATTCTGATCCTCGTTTTACCAAAGCTTAAAATTCAATCAAACAGTCGTCAGTTACAAAAACACAGCCATTTCTGTAGCAGCTGTATTCTAAAACACGAATGTGTCTGTTTTTATTTCTCAAACATTTGATGTAAAAGCTAGCAGGTTGAGTACTATCATGAACCAAGTTGATTTTCTCACCAGCCAAAGTCGTTAACTGCAAGTAGTGGTCCTTCAACAATTTTTCCGCGTTTTGAGGCACCTGATGATTAGCGTCCTGTGCGTTGAGTAGAACGACATGTTCATACACAAATCGGTTTGAGTTTTCTTCAATCGAATCTTGAATAACTTTTTCTTCAGCGTTTTCGTTTTCCAACTTGTCAATGTCTATTGGGAATTCCCATGGTTTTTTAGAGAGCCTTTGCACAGCTTCATTTGTTGGAGTGAAAACAAGAAATTGGTAATCAGATCTGCCATGCTCGACATTTTTTTCCCTACCCAAATCTGTCACGGCATCTTCGTCAGTATCGTTTTCAAAGTCGTTCAAATAGTCATACAAGGGCACCACATTTTTACAATAGTCGTAAAAAATGGAAGTTTTCGGGTTCAAGGAAATACTCGTGGTCAAAGGTCTGTGTTTGATAGAAAGCACTCCTTGTTCTTCCAACTCTTTTTGCTCAACAAAAGATCTTTTCCATTTGATTGTGTCCCAGTCCTTTCCCGCTTCTGCAATAGCTGCCAAATCCAGAACAACCCGTTTTGCATCTCTCTTTTCAAGTTTGCTAGGCTCAATATCAAGATGTTTCTTCCCATCAACCATTTTCACTGGCGACACGTTTTTAGCAAAACCGGCACCCATTATTGCCAATAACAATGCTGTGTAGAATAGAAGTTGTGTTTTCATTTTGCTGTGTCTTGTGATTGCAACGTATAGTTCAAAATTCTTCTTGTACGTCTTTGTTTTTGTTTTTTATAAGCACTCCAATTTGGTTTAATCCAACAGGCTTATTTGTATCTCTTAAATATAAGGGGGTGAAACTAAAAAGCTTTGTTGTGGAAAACCACATGGCAACACAAAAATCAAAAACCACAAAGCCGGAGAAGGTTTCAAATATGTCGTCACGTGAGATCTATATTATTTCTTGCACTATAATCAAGACACACTTCACAAGCCATTCCATCGATGTAAATTTCTATTCCTAAGTTAAAGTATTCAAATTACTTATTTGCAGACCTAAATAAAATTGTTTCATCACTCCAAACACTGTCCTTGTCGCTTTTTGGGTGGCCCGACATTGGCATGAAAGATGGAGTTTCTTGTGGATAAGCCGGCTTGTTCCGATTGACATTTGATGACATGTGGTATATCCCCAACGAATCAATAAATGTACCAGGCTCGTTGCTGATGCAGCTGGATTCAAAAAGTGATGCGCCGTCGTCATTTACAGCAACCTCGACTTCTCCCTTCGTTTCATGTAATATTTTTTGAAGACCAGTTTCTTCATCAAACTCATCGTCTTCATCGTAAGCCGCACCATGCCCTGCAAGGGCACCCTTGTTGCTAAAATGCAAAAGTTCACTACCAGTGTATGCCATTTTTGCTTTCAATTTTTTACCAATTTTTCTGGTTTTGTTGCCTAAGTTTGTTTTCATTTCTGTAGAGTGATATTTTGCCCGCGCACGTACAGGTGGTACAATTTTATTTGCCATTGCGGTGCTCGTATTGGCAGAATGTTTTGATGAAGTTTCTGATTCAAAGGTCAATGGTCCCATCGGGTCACCCGCATGTAATGATGCCTCATAGTTGTTGAAACTATCTTGGTCATAAAATGCTATTTTTCTGCCAATCGTGGATTCTTTGGTGTACGATCTCTCTTGTTTCTCTAATAAACCTATGAATACCCATGCATTGAAAGTAACCACAACCTCAGAAAACTCTAGAAGAACGACTAACCAATTGTTATCCCATTCAAACCCTACAATATAGTACACTTGAAGGGCAATCATAAAGCACATCATCACAAAGTTGTAAATAAGCAAAGGTATGTTTTGCCTATAAAAAGTGAGACTTTGTAGATGCTTATTGTTTAGAAGCTTGTTGTTCTGGAAAGTTTTCAAACCACCACCATGGTGCTCATATTCCGTCTCATTATCCTCTTGCTCATCGTCTTCTTCGTGGTCATTATCAGTGTCGTTCCCTTCGTTTGATTGAAACTTGTCCAAAAGACAAATCTGTGTGTATTGTTTATGTGCAAAGGGTATGATACCAAATACAATAAAAACAACGTAGATGAGCAACTTGACTGTGTATAACAAAGAAAAGGCAACTCTGGAACCATTGGTAAGAAACATGAAAAAAATAGCGGTTATCAAATTTAGTAGAGTGAGCACCAATCCTATTAAAATCACTGTTTTTTTGTAATATTTTTTGACATTTTTAGGCACAGCTTTGAATTTCAAATAATAAACAATTTCCAACCAGTTGAAATCACACAAAATCTGCAATACTAGCATAGTAGTGTTGAGCCATACTGAGCTTCTCATCAAAGAGTAATATTCGCCCCCGTCTTGGTAGTTGCCGAAATATTGTTGCACGAAAACATCATTATTGGCTTTGCTCAACATAACGCTAAAAAGAATCACTGCAAACCATAAATACACAGAAAAAAACCACGAGTTTGTGTTGGAGTTGTTAAATTTGCAAAGATGGAAAAGGATCCTCAGCCATTTGATCAATTCAGTAAAAATTGTGGAAGCAAATGACTGAAATAGTGTTTTGTACTTATTTTGCGTTTCGTCCTTAATACTATGAACTCTGTTACTTCCACTATCCAGTTCATTGTCAGTGCCGTGTTTGTTAGCATTGCTGGTGGTTTTCAAGGCGTTCCTTTCAATATGGCGAGCAAAGTTTACGTTTAATGGGGTCGAACTCAAAATAATCATCACAATCAGAATTACCCATGAACCAACACAAGCACACACCAAAATAAATGCTGTGACAATATTCGATTTCAGAAATTCATCCTTGCTAGGTACTTCTGATTCGTGTGTGAGCTGGAGAAAAGTTTTCATCAACGCATTTGGAAGTTTCACGCTTGACACTGGTGAAGAAAAAGAAGATGGTTTGAGCAAAGAGTTTGTCCACGAGCTGTTGGATTTCATGAAATTTTTAAACAGATCGAGTGTGGTTGCATTATCGAAATATGCTACAAAGGCGGGGTGACAAAAACTAGTGATGTTTTGTATCATTTGGTAGGTCAAGTTATCTCTGCTGTGAAATGAGGAAGAGGCGGAAGCGTTGTTTTCCGGCAGTTGCAAAGAAAGGGTCCCGCTGTTTAGTGTAAATATGCTTGCTTCCTCAAACAAGTGGAATAGCTGCTCTTGTACTTGGTTGTCATTCGCAGTACTGTTGAGATAGCGCAGGAAATTCTCGTTAGTCATGGGCATGGTGAACGTGTGCAAGTTTGTTCTAAAGTTTGGCCGTGTCGACAATTTTTTAACGGAGAGGTTAACCAACAGTTGTTTCTCTTTTTTCGGTCTGCGTTTGCTGTGGAAAAAGTATTATGGGGGGTTTTTTTTTTTTGATATTGTTTTGGTGTTGCTTTCGTATGCGCATCTCTTTGTAACCAAAACCACGCACCTGCCGGCTCTTAACCACTGATTAGTTATTTCCAACAATTTACAACAAAGTTTGCCAAGCCTTTTGTTGTTACTCGATGACAAACAGAAAAAAAAAATAAAAAAATAATCACCAAATAAAGAAAAAAACCGAGTGTCACGTGGTACAAAACATTTTTGTCAATTTTGATTTTCCGCGAGTAACGGATTTGTGTCAGTTTTGTATTTATCACTTTTGGAATAAAGTCAAAAGTTAATTGCTCAAAGTAGGATTTCAAAAGGGTACTAAAAAGTACTTGCAAGATTAAGCAATTGTTTGGTAAGCTAAACAATTGAAAAGAATAAAAAGTTGGTAAAATAGTTTTTCCTGGTACTGTACAGATCAAATAATGCCAACACCCTTGTCTTTATTGTGAAAAGCTATAAAAGCCTTGGTGGAATTGAAGTAGCTCATAGCGTTCCGCATTGTAAACTAAATTTTTATCAAAACTCTCAAAATTATCAAGCAAAAGCAAGCATATTCAGAGTCAACAATGAAGTACAATTTATTTATACTTGTGTTTGCAGCTGCGAGTTTCCCCGGGGTAATAAGTTCGTTGAGCTATCATCACCAAACAAAAGCCCATAACGTTTACATTCCAACGCATCAAAAAAAACGTCATCCTGACAGAGAGCCTCATGAAACACGCATTTTAACTCCTACTCACAAGAAAAGAGAAAACACAGACGCAACCATTATAGATTCCCAAAACGCTAATAAGAAAATTTACGGTGTCAATTTGGGAGGCTGGTTAGTGACAGAGCCATACATTACACCATCTTTGTACGACCATGCAAATTCGTTGTTGAGATCTTCTGAAAAGACTTGGGAGAAAGAGATTGTTGATGAATTGCATTTTGCGGATTATTTAGGATACAATACGGCCTTTTCCATACTACGTCAACATGTTGATACATGGTATACGGAGACTGACATTCAAAAAATAGCCTTGTTGGGCTTAAATTTGGTAAGAGTTCCAATTGGATACTGGGCTTGGAAGGATATCAGCAACGACATGTCTCAGAGCACATATTTGAATGGCCAGATTAGTTATTCTGACACTTTTATCAATGTTGGGCAACTAGAAAAAATGAGAGAGCTTTTGAGTTGGTGTCAAAAATATGGTGTTAAAGCGATGATTGATTTGCATGGTGTTCCTGGGTCACAAAATGGGTTTGATAACTCAGGAGAAAGAAATTTCTATGATTCGTTGCGCTGGCTACAGGAACTGGAAAACGATCTTGCAAATAGCAACTCTACGAGTGCTTTAACAGTCGAGATTTTAAATAGCATTTTTGATGAGTTTATCACAAACAATCAGTACGGAGATACTGTAATGGGAGTTCAACTAGTCAATGAGCCATTTCATTGGAAAGTGGGCTCCGACAAAATCATCATGTTTTATTCAGACATGATCAGAAAATACAAACGAGTGCAAAACATGTTTGACAATACAACCCCAGAAGCTCAGATAAAACTAATATTGCACGATGCTTTTGAACCGTTGGGATTCTGGAACAGTTTTTTCACACCGGCTAAGAAAGACATCTTGATTGACCACCACTACTACCAGTGTTTCAGCGATTGGGATTTGAACAAGACAGATGCGCAAAGAGAAAAGGGTGTTCTTGCCTACGGCAAAGAATTGCTAAGCGAGCAACCTCATCACCCGAGTTTTGTTGGCGAGTTCAGTGCTGCCATAGACGACTGTGCTACTTACTTGAACGGTTTCGGTGTGGGTTCTAGATACGACGGAACATACTACCACACTACTAAGTTTGAGTCGCCTTTGAAATTGAACGAAACACCGTTGGGGACCTGTGTCTCACATCTTTCTATCGACTACTGGCCTGAAGAGTACAAACGCCAAACCAAAAATTTCATCCGTTCGCAATTGGAGACCTATGAAAAAAACTCAGCAGGATGGATTTTCTGGTGCTGGAAAACAGAAAGCGCTATTTCTTGGGATTTTGAAAGATTGGTTGCGTTTGACATAGTTCCTAGAAACTTCAAAAACTTGAACCACAGTTCGTGAAATGTTTTTAAATTTTTTAGCACTTTGATACAATCTTTTCGTACGCTTGCTACAAAATTACTCAGAAAGTTAGAACCCTGGCCTATGCCAACGCTGGTATTTCCTGTAACCTATTTTCATGTATAAATTGAATAGTTGTTCCAATTTTTTTGTTGATTTGAAATTTGATCAAGCTTGCTTACCAAAACACACTTACAAACCAATCACGTGGGTTGTTGATTTTTTTTTTTTTTAAAAACAAAGATTTAGGTTTTTGTGTGATTCAGTTGAAGGATGCGGTTACAAACACCCCAGATCAATCTAAAGAGTGTTTACACAAAAAAAGAAATTCACACAACCAGAGCGCTTTGATAGCACAAATTACAAGTTGAGTTAGCCAGTATTTATGGGGTATAGAGACTCGTACTACAACAGCGTGCATTATCGCACCCCGAGACAGGTTTTATTTGTGAACTGGCAGCAGGACGATTTTCCTACTCCAGATCAGTTATACAACTCCAATGACAACGTTTACAGAAATGGTGCGGGGGTATTGAACGGTGGCAAGAGTGGTGGGAGTAATGGGGCAGGCAGCAACGGGTATGGGACTGCCAACCCAATGATGATGGCGACTGCCGAAGACGAGCTTATGACAGCGAACGGAATGATCAATTTAGGCACAGTAAATCAGTTTTGGGACCATTTTCATGATGAAGAAGATTTCCGTTTTTTTCAAATGTGCAATGTGGGACCTGATGGGCGTATTCTTTTTAATAAAAGTTTTCTATTTGATCAAAATCACAACAGCGATACATCAAAATTTGGAATGATGGATTTGCCCAAAGTGGGGACATCTGAAAAAAGCAAGTTTTACAAAAGTTTGAAACCAGGGGTTATTGGATCAATTTGCGATGGGAAAATAGATGACGAAATTGATTTGAATATTATGGGTTTGGCAGAGACCAAAGATACAAACGAAATATTGGGGTCCTTGAGGGATATAAGCATGGATCACGCACAAAATATGCAAAACAAACTACTGAAATCTGAATTGTTGTCATTTTACGAAGAACACGAGAATGAAGAGTTGAATAGTAATAACTACAAGATTTACAATCTACCACGTGGAAAAGTTATGAACTACGACCTGTGGCCGGAACACGGGCTGGAACGATTCTTGGTGAAATTGATCCATATGAAACAATTGAACTCTACGGGAGCTGCTGGGACTTGGGATGGGAAGACCGTTACAGAAGGAGATCAACACCAAGCGATCCGCAATGAACACTTGGACTCCTCAGATCCAGCACGCGACTTCTTCTTGTTGAACATCCTTAACGATGGGAACATTGCGTTCAGCGACCACGGCCAATCGGAAGCAGTGGTTGGCAATGAGGACAACACAGAACGTCAGAAATATCTTAGCCTACTTCAGCAGGTTGAGTCTCGCACAGGTAACAAGACCCTATCTAATCCTGACCACGTCACGTTTCAAACCATGTTGAACTTGTCAAACCATTACAGGAACACGGATCCCTTTGAGCCCGTTTTTTACGACGGCCGGTTGTGAAGCATTTAGGAGAAAAAAGAAACACTGCTCTTGTGTGTCTAACAACCATGTAAACTATTTTATAGAGGCTTTATCAAAAATTTTAGGTTATTATATCTCATTGGCTAGAGTGCGCTTCAGGAACGTTTATTAGATCAGCACTATTAAAAGTCACGTGCGCACATATTATGCAACGTTTTCTATGCTTTGCTTCCCAAAACACTAGAACTTTCTGGAATCATCTAGCAGAGTGTGAGTCCTTTTAAGGGATATCGTGATTTACAAGAGGTTGAACCGAGACTTACTTGGGGAAACTCCTCCAGATGTAATTGTATAAAAGGTAATTTGGATCGTATATATAAGCAGCTGTGATGATAATATAAAACTTGGTCAAGTTATTATATGCTTAAAAACAAAGCAAAAAAAAACAAACAAACAGAATAATAAATACCAAATAATTAAAGAATAATGGTGCGTTCAGTTAGCTCTCGTAATTCGAAAAACATTTTGGCCTCAGTAGCTAAACAAACCAAAAATCATGTTCCGTTGAGTTCAGCAGTCTTGAGCTTACCGCTTAGAGCACAAAATGCTCAAAACATCGAGATAACAAGAAACTACTCTATAAAAAGAAAGAATGATAGTTTTATAATACCCAAACAATTTACTTTGCAACGTCCAAAACCACAATATGAGCAATACATTTCAAAAAGATACATTCAAATGAAAATGAACCCGAACCAGGGCCAAGAGGAAAAACCAGCCTTGGAACAATTTGGTACCAATCTTACCGAGTTGGCTAGAGCCGGGAAGCTTGATCCTGTTATTGGGAGAGATGAGGAAATTGCAAGAGCAATTCAGATTTTGTCCAGAAGAACTAAAAACAATCCAGTTTTGATTGGTAAGGCTGGTGTTGGTAAAACATCTTTGATTGATGGTTTAGCTCAAAGAATTGTTAGTCGCCAAGTGCCTGAAAGTTTGCAAGACAAAGAGTTGATCGCTTTGGATTTGAGCAGTTTGATTGCCGGTGCCAAGTTCAGAGGTGAGTTTGAGGAAAGATTAAAAAAAGTGTTGGATGAAATTGACAAAAAAGATGGGAAAGTGATAGTTTTCATTGACGAAGTGCACATGTTATTGGGCCTTGGGAAGTCAGATGGCTCCATGGATGCGTCCAACATTTTGAAACCAAAGTTGGCAAGAGGTTTAAGATGTATTAGTGCTACTACCTTAGATGAATTCAAAATTATTGAAAAGGACCCTGCATTGACAAGAAGATTTCAGCCAATTATCTTAAATGAGCCTTCTGTGCCAGATTCCATTTCAATTTTAAGAGGGTTAAAAGAAAGATACGAAGTTCACCATGGGGTAAGAATTACAGATGCAGCATTGGTTTCGGCAGCAGTCTTGTCTAACAGATACATTACAGATAGGTTTTTGCCAGACAAAGCTATTGACTTGGTGGATGAGGCTTGTGCCGTTCTTAGACTACAGCACGAATCTAAACCGGATTCTATCCAACAGTTGGATCGTGCAATTATGAGAATTCAAATTGAGTTGGAGTCTTTGAAGAAAGAAACTGATCCATTATCTGTTGAAAGAAGAGAACTGCTTGAAAAAGACTTGAATCTAAAGAACGAAGAATTGAGCAGATTGACGAGCATTTGGGAAGCTGAGAAAAAAGAAATCGAATCCATCAAAACAGCAAAAGCTGATTTGGAAAAGGCAAGAGTCGATCTTGAAATATACCAAAGGGAAAACAATTTTGCAAAAGCCTCTGAATTGAGATATGCCAAGATTCCAGAGCTTGAAAGAAAAGTTGCCTTGAACGATGCTAAAAATAAAGAAGAAAAATCGAAAAGCACTTTGTTGCATGATTCAGTGACTTCTGACGACATTTCAAAAGTTGTTGCCAAAATGACCGGTATTCCAACCGAAACGGTTTTGAAAGGTGACAAAGACAGATTGTTGTATATGGAAAAGTCGTTGCAAGAAAGAGTTGTTGGTCAAGACGAAGCTATCAAGAGTATTTCAGAAGCTGTCAGATTGCAAAGAGCCGGGTTGACCAGTGACAAGAGACCTATTGCAAGTTTCATGTTTTTGGGTCCAACAGGTACTGGTAAAACAGAATTGACAAAAGCTTTGGCAGAATTTTTGTTTGATAACGAATCCAACGTGATCAGATTTGATATGTCAGAGTACCAAGAAAAACACACAGTTTCCAAATTGATTGGTGCACCTCCTGGATATGTGCTAAGCGAAACAGGTGGTCAATTGACGGAAGCAGTAAGAAGAAAACCATACTCAGTTGTTCTTTTTGATGAGTTTGAAAAAGCCCACCCTGATGTTTGCAAAATCTTGTTGCAAGTGCTAGACGATGGTAAATTAACAGACTCTTTGGGCCACCACGTTGACTTCCGTAACACAATCATTGTCATGACCTCAAACATTGGTCAAGATATTTTGCTGAGCGACGCCACAGCCACTGAAGACGGTAGAGTGAGCAAAGAAACTAGACATAAGGTCATTGAGTCAATGAAGAGAACTTATCCACCAGAATTCATCAATCGTATTGATGACGTGCTTGTTTTTAACAGACTTTCCAAGGAGGTTTTGAGAACAATTGTAGATATCAGATTGAAGGAAATTGATGAAAGATTGGTTGATAAGAGAATGAAACTTGAGTTGACAGACGAAGCCAAATCTTGGTTGACCGATCGCGGATATGACCCTCTATATGGTGCAAGACCATTGAACAGATTGTTGCACAAGAGAGTTTTGAATCCTATGGCAGAATACTTGTTGAGAGGCCAACTAAGACCTAACGAAACTGTCCGTGTGGACGTCAAAGACGGCGAGCTTTTTGTGGAGCCAAACCACGAAGAAGGTGAGGTTGATGAGGAACCGGAAAACTAAACTTTTCAAGACATTTGAATGAAGAATACATATATGTAAATAGTTATATAATATAGATAATACTTTTATAAAAAAAAAAAAAAAAAAAATTGCCATATGAAGTTGAAGAAACGCTTTTGTCACAGGTTGCTTAGTGAGTTTGTTCACGCGACAAAAACCCGGAGAAAATAGAAACATTTTGCTTCTAGCTGGAAAAGTAATTGCTTTTCGATGAGATCATGACTTTTTACATCTAGTTGCCAGGATAAATGACAAAAGCTAGAAAGCACAAATTGAAGAGAACATGGTGAAGAAAATACACAATCCTGTGAAGATAGACTATGTGAATTGTTTAGTGGAAGATTGCCTACAGCAGATCAAAGGCGCAGACTCCATGACTACCAGCGCACAACCCCATGAATTTCTTTCTTGCTGGGTGATTGAAATCAAAAACAAAGCTTTGGTGCAGAAGTTTGTACGCTTTGCTAAGGAAAACATACCTTCGAACGAGCTTGATGGGCTGCAGAATGTTAAAAAGATAAAAGTTGAAAACGGAGCTCTCAAATTTATACCATGTTCGACAGACACCATACAGACTAAAGAAAAGCTACAAGAGTTGATTGCTGAACATACAAAAGCTGATGCAAACGACTACCTTCTATTGGACCAACTGGCGTTGATTCCAAAAACATCTCCGCCAACAAAAGAGATAGCTCTTGAATGGGGTAAGAGTTACTGGCCGCTGACTTGGAGGGGCAATCCCAACGACCAGGTACTGAACGACATGGAATACGACATGGTAAAAATAAACAAGTATCTCAAAGAAATTTCTGAACTCAGTGCGACTTGCAAAAACACCGTTCCTAGTGTGACTATTTTTTCCAATAGTAGACAAAATAAACTCTATGTGGCATACGATGAGCGGGATACAACGGGGAACCCTTTGGATCATAGCGTAATGTGTGGCATAAAACAAGTGGCGGAAAACCTTCCCAAAGACGGTTACCTATGTTTGGACTACGAAGTATTCACGACGCATGAACCTTGTGCCATGTGCTGCATGGCTTTAGTCCATTCGAGAATTTCTCGACTATTTTACATTCAAGATGTTAAGCACACTGGTAGTCTAAAAAGCAATTATCACATGCACGGAATAAAATCTTTGAATAGCAAATACCATGTGTTTCAGTATGTTGGAGACAAATATCACGCTGCGGCCGTTGAGCAGAGTGCTTTTGTGTAGTATCCCATTATTTATAGTTATAGACAAATAGTCAAAAGAGATTTACATAAATAGTCGTAATCAAATTAGTCAACATATTTTCTTCTGTGCATTCTTCTGTTTGTTCTTTGTCTTTCTTCTTTTCTTCTTTCAATTTCAAACTCAGAAAGAACTTCGACTTTTGGAGCCCAGGAAGAGCCCAAATCTTCTATGTCCAAACGAACACCTGCTGGCAATCCCACAGGTGCACCATTGTTGAAAAGCTGAATCTCGTCAGAGTCCCCTTCAATGACTTTTTTCTTGAGTCTTAATAGTGTTTCGTGCAAAGAAAAGGCAATTTTCCCTAAAAACTCCCTATTTAAACCCAAATCAGCAACTACAATTTCAGCAAAAGTTTCAGGCGATATGTCTGAAGGAGGAACACCTTTTTGGTATTCCGTGTTTGAGCTTTCGCCAATATTCCACTGAAACGTGTCTTCGTAGTAGGTATTGCCCAAGTTGCAACTAAACTTGATAACGAGATGTATTTCCGGTAAAACCGCTCTCACATACGACGACTGTTTTTCAATTGCATCGTAGATGGTGGAAACGATCCTATTGTACAAAGTGCTCGAGCGATCTATCTGGAGATCCATCAAATATATGCTTGCAAAATCCTCGGGCGTCAAACCCTGGTCATTCAAGTTCCATATTACGTAATCATCAATTTTGCAGTCAAGATTGGGCTCCTCAAAAATGAGCTTGATAGGAAGCAGCGCGGGCGTGTCAAAATTTTCTTTATATGGCAAGGACTCTGATTTTAACTTGAATTTCTTGTTGGCTTCCAAGATCTCGTTTTCATCAACATCAAATTTCAACTCTAGATCAAGCATCTCACTATATGGACGTGTTAACTTACCATTGGCATATGTTTCTTTGATCTTGGAGAATTTCAAAAAATTTGTCGGGTCCGCATGCTCTTCGAAAGTTGGGAAAGGAGCAAATGGTTTGGTAGTCGGAACAGCTGCCGCATTGGCAGCCCCATTTTCCCCACTCTCTGCATTTTCTGCGTCAAACATCATTTCCTCTTCCTCATCTTGATCATAATCAAAATCCTGGTTGTTGTCTTCCGAGTAGTTCACAACTTTGGTTCTTCTGGACGATTTGGTGCTTTGGATTTGCCCATAAAGCGTCACTGGCTCATCTTTGTTTTTGACCCTGTTATGGAAATTTGTGATAAAAGCTTGTGGCGGTAGTGACATTTTTGCTTGCTTTCTTTAATTTTTTTGTGGGCTCTTTCTTTTGACTACTTGTCGTCGCAGAATTTGATGATAATTGTGCAAACGTTGCGTTTAAGTTGAGCGTGGAGTAAAAAAAGAAAACAACACACAAGCTTAAAATATCAAATCAATCACGTGATACAAAACAAAGAATTCTAAATTAAAATATATTCAAACTCTCAAGACCTGGTTAAACCAACTTTACTGCCAGCATCAATCTGGAAACGGCCATTTGGTTGCAAAAAACAACAACATTATTATATACATTGGTTTACATTAAAATAAAATATTCGATGAAAAATTACTCGTCTCAAAGACTGTAAATGAAAATTTACTGAAAATTTACTGAAAAAAACAACAACCAAAAACATGATTCACCAGCTTCCGCACAAAGGATCCATGTGTTTTGTATATGGTTTACCCACAAGAAGTTCATCTTGTTGAAATGATACCAGCCGAAATCAAAGTTTGAATTTTTTGCATGATGTCTGGGTTCTTCAAGTGTTCTTGCAAAGCAGCTGGATTAGATTGCGCTTGCTGTAGGATGGATTGCATCACTGGGTCTTGCAAGATTTGAGCAACTTCTGGGTCCTTCATTGCTCTTGCGTAAACCTGTTCTGGAGACTCGTTAGCATTTTCTGGTTGGAATCTTTGTTGAGAAGCTTTCATGTACAGTTGTTGAATTTCTCTTGCATGGGCTTTAGCAACATCTTTCTCTTGTGCAGCGTCCAAAGTTTTGATTGCTGCACCAAATTCTTTGACTGCAATCTGTGCAGTGGCCTTTCTGATATAGGCTTTCACAAAGTTTGGATCTTTTTCAATGGCAATGTCACAGTCTTTGATACACTCAGGGAAAGACATAAGCTTGGCTAGGACCGCAGCTCTGTTGGAATACCCTCTTGGATCATCTGGAGATCTTTTGATCATTTCGGTATAAGACTTGACAGCACTAGGCCAGTCACCTTTGTTATAGAAGTCTCTACCTTCCAGTCTTGCTTCTTCAGCTTTTTCCGGGTTGATGTAGTCCTTTTCTGCTTGAATTTTGATATCTTTTTCCGCTTTTCTCAATTTGTTCAACACTTCAGGAGTTCTGTGTTCAGTTAAAGATTTTTGATAAAATTGAATGGCGTTTTGCAAGTCGTTCAATTTTACATAGCAGTTACCGATTCTGTGGAATGATTTGGCAATAATTTTGTAGTCTGCTCTGTACTCTCTTCCTTGATCAACAGCGTCATTCAAAGTTTTGATGGCGTCTTCGTACTGACCAGCTTCATATTGAGCGGCTGCTTTATTATTCAAATACGTGACATCCTTGTATAGATCCCAAGCTGCTTCGTACTTGGCAACGGCTTCGTCAAATTGTTTAGCTTTGTACAGCTTGTTACCTTCGTTTTTCAACTCCAAAGATTTGGTTTTTTCGTCGTCAACTTCCATAGCTTCTGGTTCTGGAGCTTTTTCTTTTTCGTCTTGTTTTGGTGCCTCTTTTTGTGCTGGTTCAGAGGCTTTCTCTTCCGTTTCAGTTTCTTTTGGTGGAACAAAATCATCCTTTGGAGTGGATCCGGATTCTTGTGGGTCCATTGATAGATCGATCCCCATCAAAGCAGCCAAAATGGACATGAAGTTAGGGTCTTGAATGACTTCAGGGCCCATGGCCCTTGGGTTTGCTTGGATTTGCAAAAGTTTTTGAACAAGAGCTGGGTCATTCATCAAGTGGCCGACTTTTGGATTTTTTTTCAATTTTTCAATCAAGTTTGGATCTTGGAACATTTTCCCAATCCCCAAATCTGGCATTGATTGTCTTTGGTCTTGTTGGTCCTTCACTTGTTTCAACCCATTTTTGGCCGCAGCGTTTGCTGGGTCTAGTTCCAAACATTTTTTATAAGAAGCTTCAGCTTCATCCAAGTTGCCTAAGCCTTGTTGTGCTGCAGCAACCCTACTGTAACCTTTTGCCCAGCTTGGTTGCAGCTTGACACATTCTTGGGCATCGCGCAAGGAGTCGGCATAGTTCTTCAACAAAACATTACAGGCAGATCTGTTGGACAACAAAACATGGTTTGGCTCATCGCCAGCTTCAATGGCTTTTGTAAAAAGCTCAACGGCTTTGGAGTAGTCTTTTGCTTTGAAAGCTTCGTTCCCTTGGGATTTGTATTCTTCAACAGACATAGTAATTAATGTGAATCTTTGTGTTGGTTCTTGCTAGTTTGCTTTGGCTTATCAAATTTGTTTAAACTAGTAGAAAAAGAAGTGAGACACCATAATGCTAAAATCACAAAACACTCCCAAATATATACATTAATCAAATGTTGTTAATCAAAAACTGGTTATTCGTGTAATTTTCGTGGTGTTTACTCCCCTCATCACTCGCATAATGACACTTATCAACATACAAAAAGAACGGAAAGGTTCTGGAAAATTCTTTACCACGTAGTGTGAGCCGGGTACTGAAAAAAATATGTCCATGGTACTTTCTGTGACAAACCCACGTCACTAAAATGTTTTAATCAAAAGAAGAGGAAGGCATGAGCTATGGGAGTTCATAAGTGTTATACAGGTGCTACGTTAGTTTAGTTATAAAACATCTTCTTGTTATTTATCATCACGCTCAGTACTCCAATAATCAAGCTTTGGCAAAAAAAATGAAAAAAAATGAAAAAGAATGAAAAAAAAAAAAACACAAGCTGATAGTGTGCCGGCTTGAAGCGTAAAGGCAATGAAAGCAGCGTGTAATCAAATTATAGCTCCAAGTCTGGAGGCCATGTGTTAGGGCTTGGGTAAAATTTTGTCTCATGCTTAAAAAGAGTGCAGGTGTGGAGAGGTTTCATTAGTGCGCGGGTCAAGTTTTTGAAAAACTCACCAGCTTGTCTCTTTTTTAATCTTGCTTTTTGTTCAAAAGAGCCACTGTTGGAGGTACACACATGTAGTCTTTGGTTCCGTTCTTTTATTAGCAGTTTTTCAAAATCTTGCTGACACATATTAAGGTAGGCAGTTTTCCCAGGTTCTGGTAACAAAAATACTTGCGTCAGAGTCAAGTACTTTTTTTGCTCATGTTTAAGCGGCACAGTTTTCATAATATCATTGACTTCGCTTGTAAAATAATCGTGCACGGACCAAATCATCATGGTCAAAACCAACACAGCAATTAGCCCAACCCAGAAGCAAAAAAATATAGAACCCAAATTGTCTTGGTTAGAAAGGTATTCTTTGAGATTATGCTTGTTTAGTGGCAACTCAGGCAATGGTGGGTAGAAAAATGTCATTTTGTTTGATACATCTTTGTTACTGTGGGTTGGAGTGTCATTTGTAGTATTTAAAGAGTTTATACTTTCAGGTTCCCTAATAACAAGATTGATAATTGCATTTGACGAGGAAAGCACCGTGTTTTTGATTGTGGTTAGCGATGATGAGTTTGATGTCAGCATGTGTTTTTTTTTTTTTTTTTGTGGTTACTCAGTGCAATATTGAACCATGCAACTAAGAGTAACTTTTCAAAAGGATCAAACTTGCATAAAAACCTAGGGTTGCAAGGTTGTTTTTTTGTCTTGAACCACAACCTTTGAGTAAGAGATGCTTTTTTTTTATATAAACGCAAGTAGCCATGTTTTATTTGCACAACGGCTTTGTTTGATTATGTGTTACCCCACAAGTACTTGCAGTTTCAATTTGGATACAAGAGTTTAATCAAAGCTTTCTTAGTACGATTGACAAGTTGTTGATGTGAGCTTCACCAAAAATCAATAATATCGTGCCATTAATATTCAAAATAAGACACTTTGGAAGGGTACTGCACACACAGTTTACTTGAAGGTTTTAGTTACGGGATTGCTCAAAAAAAAAAAAGGACTTTTACTATTACCTATGCTACAATAGACGCACTCTAACAGTAATGGGCTAGTTGTTAGCACTAATTATTGTTTGCATTGAAAACATCAATATTAGTTGCTGATAGTGGTGTTTGTTGAACCGTAGTTGATTAAAAGTATGTTAATGGATAATCCGAGAAACTGTTTACCCGAAAAGCAGCTCGGCAAAAAAATAGTTTACTTCAAAATTTAGTGCACTTGCTCCAGTCCGAGAGGAGCACAACCATCAAAACACGTTGCTCATCGAGACATACAGCTTATTTAAAGCAGCTTTTATAATATACACAAACCAATTGGGTCATCCTAAGAGAATTTGAAAATCCAACGACAATGGACAGTTTCGAACAGGAAACAAAAAACTTTACCGATTGGACTGCAACGGCAGCTGCAATCAATATTTCAGATGGCGTAGTAATCAAAGACTTTAGACAACAAAATCAAGGAAGGGCAGTTATTGCCGAAAAAGACATCAAGAAAGGTGATACTTTATTCAAGATTCCAAGAAGCACACTTTTGAACGTTACCACCGGCGCAATAGCAAAGGACAAGACGGTGGCAGAAGCATTGTTGCACAAAATTGGTCACTGGGAAGGCTTAATACTTTGTATTTTTTACGAACTCAAAATGAAAAAAGAGTCTTCCTTTTGGTATGCGTATTTTAATGTCTTGCCAGATATGCAAAGCTCAAAGCCATTTGATAATTTGCTTTATTGGAACGACGAAGAACTGCAGAACTTACAACCGTCATTGGTCTTGAGCAGAGTTGGTGTGGAACAGTCAAGAGAGATGTTTGAAAATTGTGTAGCTTATGCCAAGGACTTTGGCTTTGAGTTCACCTTTGATTGGAAAGAGTTTTTGTATGTTGCGTCTCTTATCATGTCTTATTCTTTTGATACGGAACGTGCAGACTACAACGGGGACTCAGAAGACGAAGACTTGGAGATACTTGATGAATCACAGACTGTCGATGTGTACAAAGACGGATACTACAAATCCATGGTACCATTAGCAGACATGTTGAATGCAGACACACACCTCTGCAATGCCAATTTGACATACTCCGAAACGCATTTGGTGATGGTGGCCACGCGGGACATCAAGGCTGGCGAACAAATCTTTAATACATACGGCGACCACCCAAACTCCGAACTGCTTAGAAGATACGGTTATGTGGAGTGGGCAGGCTCGAAGTATGATTTTGGTGAAATAACAATGGCTAACATTTTTGTGGTGTTGGCCGAGGTATTTGGAAAAAAAATTGATGACGTTGCAGCTTTGTTAGAGGCAATCAGTGACGATATTGACCTACTGGAAAATGTGTTGGAAGGTGAACCTATTGTCATAGAAAGTTACGATTGTTACAACGAAGGTGATATTTCTTTAGAAGGAGTTTGCCTGATCCAGGTGCTATGTTTGATGTTGGAGTTCGAATTAACAACAAGTTCTCCAAATTTCACAAAAATAGTGAAAAAATGCATAAAACAAGTAAGCAAGAGTAAAATCACGCAAAGATGTCAGCAAGTTTTGAAAAAAGTTTTAGAGGTCCGTATATCTGAGTACCCTGAAAATGGAAACCAAGAGGTTTTAACCAAGCCTGGTTCCAATTACATTCTATCTATGGCCCAAAGAGTTTTGAACAGCGAAGTATTGTCCATCAAAGAATGTTTGAATAAAGTGGATCAAAACTATAAATGTGTTGAAGCTGAAGAGTACATTCCTAATATAGATTTTGTGGGCAAGAAAAGACCGAGCAAAGAAGCGGCTCCACGGTTTTCAAAAAAGCAAAGACGTTAAACTTATCACAAAAGTTTTGTTAGTAATATGTATAATATATAAACTCAAAATGAGTAAATGTATAAATTGCTTGGCAATACCATGGATGCCGATGTCTTATCAACAAAGGTCAATACGGGATCTGTTTTGAAATGATCGTCGGAACAAGCAATCACCAAGTACTTTTCGTTACAAGCCAGTTTCACAACGCTCTGGCTGTTGAAACTATCCAAAGTTTTCAGTCTCTTCTTCAGCTGGTAATCCCACATACTCACTTTGCCGTCGCTTCCACCGGAAAAGAAAATGTTACTGTTGGGTTTGAAGCATATGGAGTTCACCGAATACACGTAGTCAACGTCTTTCAGGTTCTTTCTGTGGCACCTAAACCCGTATTTTTTGGTTTGTAACGACTCATCAAAGTAATCCACGGTAACACGTCCAGCAACAGAACATTGAGCATATCCTTCTCCACCGTTCATAATCTTCAAGTCTCGTACCTGGTCTCTCAATCCCGATTCCCTCACTTCATACGGTTTGTCAAGTTTCCTTATATCTCTGATGTCGACTGAGTTTGATGGATTGGTGCAGCATATTTTCATGGAACTTTCGTTAAAATCCATTGCAAAGATTTTTTTCTCAGTGTTCGTATGTGCAGCTGTCGTCAAAGTGCGTGTATCTACAACTCGCAAGTCTCCATGCCAACTTGCTGTGATCAAAGAGCGACGATCTTGAGAACCCTTTAGGCGGCAAATCCCCACACCTGCGACGGCGCTGGAAAATGCTTTATTTTCATCGTTGATCTGGCTTTGTAAAGTTATTTTCTGAACAAAAAGATTTTGCTTCCTCAGGTCCCCCATCAATAGGTTGCCTTGAACGTCTCCAAAAAACCATTGTGCAGAATCAATAGTCGAGTTGTTGTAAGACGACAATATAGGGTATTCGTGAGTCACACTGTATATCGAAGAGGCGTCAATAGTTTCCATTTCGTTTCCCTGATATCTGTTTATATCATACACGTTGACTGTTCCGTCCCACGTTGTCACAGTGAGCACATTATCATTGTTAAGATCCAAGGAAGAGATTATGTCTTGTTCCTGCGCCAAAAAGTGGGTAGTCGGTGCGGTTGCCATCACGCCTGTAGTTTCATCAATTTCAAGTGTTCTTATAAAACTGAAACTCTGACTAAGAGCTATAGCCTTTTGCTGTGAACCTTGCATTTGGTTTTAAATCATGTAAAAGTGCAACTGACTAGATGCTGTAGTCAAACACATGCCTTTTTACATTTAAAGTCAAAATTTCACATGGCTTTTTATTGTCACATGACTTGGTATTTAGGTTTTTTTAGCTATTTTTGCCAATTGTAACCTTGTATTAAGCAAACAAATCCAACCCTTTATGAACCGACGAAACATCTCAAAAAGTGTTGAATTTTTGGTTTAACGTGTCAGTAAACAAATTTCAAAGGGCCTTCTACTCACTAGGTTGCTAATAAAAGTCCTACAAGTAAAGATCCTTGTACAATTACGAAAAGCAAGTCAGCGCAAAAACACGAAACTAACAACTGTCTCAAGTCTAGTTAAGCATACCTTAATCGATCACCATTTGCACTAACGATACATCGGAGTATCCGTTTTCACAAATTCAGCAAAACAAAAAAAAAAAAAAACAAAGCTCAGTGGGTATTACAAAAGAGCCAATTTGTTTGCATCACAACCTCTTTTTTTGCCTTTTTCTTTTATTTAGTTTGTTTTATCATTGAGTAAGAGCTTTCAAAATGGATGCAGTGGCTAGTTTTTTCACAGACACGATGAGTGGTGGTGTTGCATCAGGCACAAACAGCGGTACTGCACGAGCCAACCAGCATCGGAACAGTTTTGTTAATGATCATTATGGAACAAAAGAGAATGGCGTGCTTTCTGGAACGTCAGCTGCCGCGAAAGAAACTGTTAAAAACACAAAAGAAAGCTCTTCAGGAGGGTTGGCGGGGCTTTTAGGCTCGGCAAAATCTGGTCAACAGCTGTTGACTGAAAAGTTTGTCGAGAAAATGATCTATATGGCGCTGCCCTCTGTATCCCATCCCGGGCTTGGGAAAAAAGAGTTGACCTCGTATGAATACAGGATGGCAGCAGCAAAAAACAGATCGGGTCTTAGTGTTCAAATTATGAGCAAGAATTTCATTGCAATGAACTCAAGATTGAGTGTGCCGTTTTTGATTCTTGATGAAATCATCAAGTTATTGAACTGGGAAAATAGCAATTTTACGTTGGTCGTTTTGATCTTTGTTTCATACATCATGTTGAAGCCAATACCCACCTTGACGAGTGTTCCGATTTTTTACATACTTTTTGGTATAATGGTACCAGCGTACATGCATCTACACAAGCCGGACGAGTGGAACACAGTTTTTGATAATAATCCTGTGCCTGCGAACGGACCTAATCTAGTTGATGTTGAGCTACCAAAACCTGTACCAGAGTTCAGCAAGGAGTTTATTTTGAATTTGACCGATTTGCAAAACCACATGTCCATATATGTTGTTGTGTTTGATATCATCAACAAGATCCTTTGCAAGTTTGCTTTTTACTCTCGCGAACCTTTATCGATATCGATATTCATTGTTTTGTTGGGTGTTGCGGTGTTCAATGCTCTATACATGGATATCTTGAGCACATATATTCCATTCAAATTGATCACTTTAGTTCTGCTCTGGGGCTTTAGTATAAGCATGCATCCTGAATTTCGCGACAGGATACTGAATTATTTTAGCAGCGAAGACACACGATTGAGATGGGTGCTGTTGAGCAGCAGATGGGAAAAACAGATCTTGAAAAGCCTTGATGTGCAAACGCCGGAGCCTAAAGATTTAAAAGTTGCATGCATATATGAGATTCAAAAATACAATGACGAGCTGAAAGCTTGGGAGTTGGTTGGATACTGTAACGACGACTACTCATTATTTTCAGATTTAAGAATACAGGAGATAGATTTGTCAAGAATTTTGAAAGACCAAGAACACAACAATAATAGCAGTGGCAAAAACACGAGCTTGCAAGACGTAAATCCACCCAAAGATTGGTGCTGGTGTCCGAAATCACAATGGAACTTGGACTTGAACGTAACTAAATGGGTAAAGGAAAACCTTCTTCAGTGTGTCGAAATAGACGAAGAAGAGAAATGGGTTTATGACCTGAATTTCCCCGATTGTTTGGCTAGAGGCGAATATAGACGGAGAAGATGGATCAGGGCTTGTAACAGAAAAAGCAACATCTCCGCGACTTCACGTAAAAGCAGTGCAACTAGTGCACCAAACGGAAACTTAAATGACAACAACACTTTGGGAAACTTAGCCGCAACCAATGAAAATGTTTTTGAGGACAGTGACGACGAAGATCAGCAACAACAACAACAACAACAAGGTTTGATGAATGGCGTTTTGCCGAGAGATTTGCTTAGCGGGGTGACAAAAAGTCCAAAATAAACACATTCCAAGCTTTAGACATTTGTGCTTATGTACGTACATACAATACAGTTTTGAATTAGTGAGAGCTTGGCCAAGTTATGTATTCACTTTTTCAAAAAATCAGCCAAACTCAAGGAACTTTTGCTTTTATTTTCCTCCTTCAGTTTCTTTTGTTTTAGAACATCTGCCAATGTATTTGTTTTTCTCTTTTTCGATCTTTGTTTTGCAGAAATGTTTTTGTTTACTGGTTTGGAAACTTTATTGCTTGTGAGAGAGGAGCCTTGTGGAGGAGGTGATGGTGTTCCAATATACAATTTGTTCAAAACGTTTTTTGGTGTATTTGATCCCTGTACAACTGGTGTGGTTTCCTTTACACTCGGGTCATTAGTCGTTGTTGTGGGCCACACTGTCGGTGGATCTGACGCGTTGAATAATGCTTTAGAGTCACAGAGTAGGCAATGCAACTCCACAAAAAAGTCTTCATTTTTCTTTAGAGTTCTAACTTTTGTAGTTGATCCGTACACTCTCAAATTTCCACATTTTTCACAAAATTTGGTGGTTCCATCGTTTGACCTTGGACTCTTTGCGGAATTATCGTTAGACTTGCCCTTTATATCTTGTTCATACTTGTCCCATTTCTTTAACTTCTTTGTCTTCAAAATAGCGCCCCTCGTCTCGCCTGGCAAGATAATCTTGTTTTTTTTGCAGCTCCTGAAAAATTTGGTCAAGTACAGTGGACCAAGAACGGAAGATAAGTTAAAGCTCTGCACAGCATCTAGTCCATCTTGATCTTTGTTTGTGGAAGCAAGAGCCTGTGGAAGTTCGTGCAATCGATTGTACTGAAATGTGGCGTGTTGCTCTTTGAACACTTCTTTTGATTTTTTGTTCAACGACATCAACAGTCAGGTAATTTGTTGGCTTGTCCTGGTGTGCTTAAAAAATTGGTTAAATTGCTTTGTTGGATGAGCATCGAATTTGAAAAAGTCAACTGGCTTTTAACTAATCATTTTGCTGTCAAAAAAAAAAAAACAAAAAAACAAAAAAAGACCGAGCTCTAACAAGAAAAAGGAACGAAAGGAAAACTCAACGGTCAAAGAAAAGGAGCTGCTTAAAACGTCATTACTTTACAAACAGTTTGAAAAAATGAAGTAATAAAATGTAAAACACAATAAAAACTAAAAACAAACTATACTGAGTGGTATATATAATAACGTTAAGATGAATGAAAACCATACTTTTAAGAAAAACGATTGAATGAAAAATGGTAATATGTAAATGATTTCACGAAAGAGACGTCGAAAAAGAGTCACCATGCTGATATCCATAACAATGGTGATATGCAGAGCACGTATGCAAAAAAAATAAAAACACTAGTATGGGGTTTTTTGGAAACACTAAATGGGTGAGCGAATGTGAGATGCTGTAAAAATGCAATAAACTGGTGATTGTAACCTTGAAACAAAAAAAAAAAAAGGGGAAGTGAAACATAAGACTTGGATTAACGCAAGGCAGGTATTGTGGAGGTGGAAAATATATGGTTCATAAACAACAATCCAATTCAAAAAAAAGTGTAACCATTGTTGTGGTTTTCTTCGTACAGCTCTAAGGATTCAAACAGTGAAGTTGGTTGTTTAAAAGTTTCTCCATCAAGGTTGGAGGTGTTGGCCCCGTAATACTGCATGATGTCGGCCATGTTGGGCCAACCCTTGCCATCTGTATGAGCCATGTTTGAAACACGAGGAGCAACAAGCGTTGATAAACCTGCGTTTTGTGTTGAAGGAAATCCGGCAGAATTAGACGATTGTGTTGGAAACATGTTTTGTTGTTGCTGTTGATGGTGGTGGTGATGGTTTTGCAATTTCTGTTGTTCTTGAAGTTGTAATTGTTGACGTTGGGAATTGTACTTGTACTGCTCCACCAAGTTTTCCAAGTAAGAAACGTAGTCCACGGAGTACTTGCCAATATTGGTGTTGTTTTGACTTTCAGAAAAAGACAGTGGACTGACTGGAGACGCAGCAGGGTTGATGTATCGAGTAGGTGTTTCCGGTTGTTCTTTGTAGTTGTTCAAGGGCATGGATGATGGGAAGTTGACAATTGTTGCTCCTGGCGGGATCCCTGCTTTGCCCCACGACAGTCTTATCTTCATGTTGCCAATTGGGTATCCTTGCATTCTTGCAATTGCGCATTCTGCCGAGAACCGATTGTCAAACTGAACAAATCCGCAAGTTGTGAGTGTTTTTGTGTTATGACCACTGCTCTTATTAGAATGATTGATGTTGCCGTTTTTCCCATGTTGTGGAATCTTCACGTAAACAATGCTTCCAAATGGTTCAAAATAAGATTTCAATTCCAGCTCGGTGCATCCTGAATATAATCCACCAACAAAAACCGTTGTGTTGTTTGGATCGGAAAACGGTTGAGCATTTGCTGACGTTGGTTGTCTTAAAACAACATTTTGAGTTTGATACGAAGACATGATTTCATTATAGTCATGGACTGTTGCTGGAACACTGGTTTTTTTGAAAGAATTACTACTCTTTAAAGATTTTCCCACTCCAAACCTAGATTGATTGGATTTACTTTTATTAGCCTGATTGTTTTTAGAACCGGATGTTGTAGAGGAAGACGCTGAGGAAATTCTAATAGGCTTGCCCTTTAAAAAAACCCCATTCATTGTTTGCAGAGCTTTAGTTTGATCATAAGAATCACTAAACTCAACAAAACCATAACCTTTAGATATCGAAGTTTGCAAATCAAAAACTATTTTAACTTTTCTCACCGTATTAGGATAGTAGCTTTTGAATAACTGCAAAAGATCGTATTCTGTAACATTCAACGCCAAGTCGCCCACGTAAACAGAGTAAGTTGTGTTAGCCAACGACGAAGACGAAGCCCCAGTAGAAGACGAAGAAGGTGATGTAGATGAAGATGGCTTGTTCAAGCGTAATGTCTTGTTGGGAGATATCAAACGACCGTTCTGTTTCAACAAAGCCACCGCTGCCATTTCGCTATTGAAAGTCAAAAAACAGTACCCATCGTTGTTGTATTGAGGATTATTGTGGTTGGACTTGATCAATTTGATGTTGGTGATACCTGCAGCACCAATATTGGTAAGCATATCCATCACGTCTTTTTCTGTCCATTTAAGGTCTAGATCACCCATGTAAAGTTGCTGTTCCTGTTCGCTGTTGGAAAATTGAGCAGAGTAAGAACCTGGAGAGCCATATCTTGAAGGACGTGTTGGAGTGTTGGAGTATCTTTTGTTAGTCTGGCGAGGTGGCATTATTAGAAACGTGTCTTAAAAGGAGTGTGTGTGTGTGTGTGTGTGTGTGTGTGTTTTTTTTTATTTTTTTTATTTTTTTTTGGTATAATGTTGACTTGCCAAGCTTGAAAACAGAAAAAGATATAAATAAAGTTATGAAATCAAACTAGCAAAGCAACGTGTATGTGTAATAAAAAAGGTGTTGGACAGAAAAGTTCAAAGTATCTGGAAATCAGAATACTGCAAAGGCTTTAACAGTGTAACAAAGCAGTAGCAACAAATAGACAGTTTGTGTAGAATGTGAGATCCAAAAATTGCAAATTAGTGGCCTTGTATTTTTTGTTTTGTTTATCTTTCAGTTTTTTCATTCTCTTTTCAAGGTAGTCCAGAAGATGTGGAATTATATCAGAAAAGTGGAAATCAAATCAAATCAGATCAGATCAAACAATTCTAGAAGACGCACTTCTCCACAAACTTTTCTCATCGATTATGACAACGACGACGAAAAAGATAGACAAAACAAAATGGAAGGAAATGAGAGATTTGAGAAATCGGCGTTTAACAAAAAGCAGCAAACCAAAAAAAAAAATACAAAAAAAAAAAAAGAAAAAAATATTGGACTAAATCTGCCAAATAATTTGCGTCAGACAAATGGTCATGTGACGGTGTGGGAATAAATTAGTGTCTCACTTGTACTTCGATGCTTGATCTCGAGATGTTTTAAACTATGGTTTGAATAAATACTCCCACTTGCTTTTGTTTGAAAAAACTTGTTACTGAAACGTGATTTGTACAGGTGAGCTTTTGAGTGAGCATTGGAGTGTGCTATACCTAATTGTACATTGTATTGCCACTATTTTTTATACACTCAGCTTTACAAAAACAAGTTACAAAATTGATTATTTTTATAAACCCCATATTTGCACACTTCACGCAGCAGCATTCAATTCAGTTTGCAAGGTCTCCAAATACTTTAGCAAAGTGTTGGCAACTTTCCCGCTTTCACCACCGTCTTTGACAATAGGGGCCAAATTAAAGAGAAATGGTTTCATAAAGTTTTCATTAAGAAGTTTGCATCTGATGACGTAGTCTTCACAAGCAATTTTCTCTAAATCTTTGAAATTTTGTGCTCCGGAAAGTTTTGTGTCATTGGACGCACTCACAGAAAACACGTCATTGTCTTCAAATTTCGTTTCAAACAATTTCAAATACTGATAAGGCTGAGGGACTTCTGAAATCAGGTATTTTTTCATATTGCTTTCCAAATAAAATTCATTATTATCAAAGACATCATTTTTCCCCTCCATTTTTTTTTTTTGATCAAACAACTCCTGACATCCACTTTTGATAAAAAAATTTAGAGCTTCCAGGTTGTTTATTTTGGATTTGATAGATTTATTGCTGCTCACCACACTACTACTCAAAGAATTACTGTTTGAAGTGATGTTTTGCAAAGATGTTGTGATCTTGTTTGATTTGTTTACATCAACAAACAATGACCACCCCAAGACTCTGGAAATGTTCACCAAAATTTTGCACCAAAAACGTCTCACTATCGAATCATGACAGTATTTTACTAAAATCTTTAAAAATTTGCCTGAATCTCTTTGTATCTGAGGAATGATGTGGGTCATGGAGTTGCACAAGTACAATACAAGCTTGTTCAAATTCAACTCCAAAACCATGCTGTTGACAGATCCAACATTATCCAACAAATCAATCAGCTGGTTCCGAACCTGCACGTCGTCATCTATGATTATTTGGTATATGTTGTTCACCACAATATTCATTTGGTTTTCTGTCAGCGCTTTATTGCTGATGTTTTTACTCAAAAATAGCAACGCTTCTTTTCTCATGTTGGGGGAGTGGTGCTTGAGCAAAGAAATTTTGTTTGCCAAAATGTTGTTTGAAATTGCAGCGGGCCCGGTCACAGGTTTTCCCATGGCTTTGGCATGCTCGGCAGCATTCTTCGCAACGGTTTTCGCATACTCGTTCACTAATTCATCCTTGATGGGTCTCTGGGTTGGTAATCTGATTTGTTTTGCCACAAACGAGGTGTCAGTGATATTTGTCGGCTGTTGTTTCCCCTTCCCAACCTTTAATTTCTTTTTCTGGAAATCTTGCTGTCTCAAAGTTTTCTTTTTTGCCATTGATGTGCTGACTCGTGGTTCTTAGAGTAAAACTGTTGTTGTTGTTGTTGTTGTTGTTTTTTGGAGTTTTCAATCACAAATCATTTTTTTGCTAATCGATGTTTACTAACTTTAAAGCCATATCCTTCATCAAAACATTTCTTTTTTCATTAAAAGACTAAAATGAAAAGTGATACACTCATCGCTGAAGCTAGCAAAAAAAGTTTCAGCCTTTCACTTGACTCACGTGACGCAAGATGTTTTTTTTTTTTTTTCTGTGTCAAATTAAGAAGCGGCATTAAAGAGGTCTCGACACAAAGGTGTTTCAAACTGCAAAGACAACAAACTAAACATTGAAACCGCAACTTCAAAGCAAGATAAGGCCACTCTTAAAGGTAGCAGAACTACAAGCATGAGCTCTAGAGCATTGAGAAAGCTTCAAAAGAAAAATAACCTGGATGAATTGTCTTTGTTGGAGGATAAGCTGAATGCAAAGTCCTTAACTGACACAACTGCGGACTCTAAAAAGGGTAAAGTTTCTCATAAGCAGCCTGCAAATTTGTTTTCCATGTTTGGAGATGAAAAGAGCGAGAGTGAGAGCTCTGAAGAGGAAGAGAAAGGTGAGGACGAGGAAGAACAATATGGGAAGCAAAGCGACGATGGAAATGAAAAGTCCCAAGCAGCTCTCAACAGCTCCTTCTCAAATGTTACAAGCAAAACTGCAAAAACATCAAAGAATAAAAACAGCAAAAGCAATGATGCTGAAAGCGAAGACGATTTTGACAAACTGGTTGACCAATTCCAAAAGGAAAATATGCAGAAATACTACGCAGGGATAAATCAAGAAGGTGAAGGAACACTTGACGTGGCCGATAGCAACGTATACTCTATTAAAAACGATCCCGGCTTTACCAAGTTCAGAAAACACTCGGACATCCAAGCATTGTTTTCTTCCATCAAAACCTCTTTTTTAGACCCGCAAACAGAATTGAAAAGTTTGTTTGACGACATTCCCTTGTCGGTAATGAACGAAACCTCAGATTCATCCGGTCTATCCCAGCACCAGCAGCAACAGTTGAAAAGAATGAAGAGACTCGTGAAAAATTGGGCCACGGGGAAAAACAAGAGAACTGTTCCCAACGGGCCCTCTTTAACAAAAACACTACTTTTTTCGAACATCAGAGATGACTGGATCCCTACTCAAAGAGGTGAGCTACACATGAAAGTTCTAAATGATCAAGATTTTTTGGATTGGAACGCTTACTTGAGACCTAATGATTGGTTAGATGTTATCAAAGAAGATATTAGTGTTCAACAAAAAAATACACCAAAAATAAAGTATTTCAAGTTTGAACCCTTGAGCAGAGAGCAAACTAGTAAAAACATGGTTGAATTTTATCTAAGTGTGGTGCTTCACCCAGACCATGAGTCCTTGATCTCGTTGATCCAGTCGCAGGCACCATATTTTGTTCCTGGCTTACTGCAAGTTGCAACCATTTTAGTCAGACAAGGAGATAGATCTAATAGTAACGGTTTGGTGGAAAAGGCCTTGTTTGTTTTTGACAGAGCGTTGAAAAATGGGCTTACTTTTAATGGTATTGATGTCCAGCTTCCTTATATATTTTTTTTCAACAGACAATTTTATTTGGCTATTTTCCAGTACATTGGTATCTTGGAGCAAAGAGGTTGTATTGGCTCAGCTTCAAACTGGTGCAAAGTTTTGTGGTCTTTGTCCCCATGTGAGGATCCTTTAGGATGCAGATTTTTCATTGATCATTATCTTTTGCAAGCTCAGGATTACAAATTTTTGGTTGATTTATCAAGAAATAAGCTGTTTACTCAGTACAAAGAATGGCAGACTTTTAATTTGGACATTAGTATTGTTTTAGCTTTTTGGAAAATGGATCTACACGAACAAGCGGCTGGACATATGAAAGCGGCTTTTCAAAGACACCCTTATGCAGTCAAAGAGTTTTACCTACAAGGATTGCACGGAAACCCATACACTCTGCCCAAAAACATCCAAAAATTACAACTTTCAAGTGTTGCGGAGGACATTCAATTGTCATTTTACCTACTAAGAATGAGTAAATATTGGAGTGATTTAGATATCACTAAGATGACTGAAATTTTGGATGAAATATGGAGAGCCGGTGTGGCAAATGAAACCTTTGAAAACACTCTAGATAGCAAAGATGCAATTCAAAATGAAAGGCTTTATTTGGAGGGGCTAGAAATTAATTTGTTGCGTTTCACTTTATTATCGCAGGAAAGCTCCATAATGCACAAGCTTCCAACCAAAATTTTTGAAAAATATCAAATTTTTGACTATGATGTTCTTCCTCCTCCTTTCAATGAAAGCTTAGAAAAAATTGACGCTTTACCTTTAGAAACTATTCACGACTTTATCAATAAGAAAGACCTTGAAGAAAAATCAAGCCACTTGTTACAAGATCAAAATTTGCTCGACCTGATTCAAAGGGTCTCTTTGCAAGATTACATCCAAGACAACACTGAGCAACCTGAAGAGTAAGCTTATAAACTTGGAGCTTTTTCATAGATGCAACGCATACAATGCTGATAAAATATTGTGTATATAAAGTTACAAACTGAAAGAATTACATGTGTACGTTAATTTTTCTAGATATTGTCAGTCATCTCTATAATCTATAATAGCGCGTGCTTCAATATTTATTTTTGATGATTATTTTTTTTTTTTTACAACTTTGTTAGGCTTTGTGGGTGGTTTTGTGTTGGAAGGTTCATAATACGCATTCCAAGACTTATTGGCATTGACAGGAGTCGTTGTCAAAATGGGCGAATTGCTATGAATGTAAGGTGGGAACATTGCTGCAGTTGCTGAACCGTTATTGCCAGGAAATATCCGGCCAAACATGGGAGTGTACGGCCCGTACTGACTGATTGGCACATTTCCGTTTGCAGCAGCAATCTGGCTATGTTGAAATGAGGGTTTTGTATGATGCTTTCTGTTTTTGGCATGGTGTGGATGAGAAGAAGCAGTTGCAGCAGTTGTTGAAGCCTTTGGCCCTGACGGTGGAGGAGGCAAATTATTATGGGCTGGAGATGAAAAGACATCTCCAAATCCTGTTGTTCCGCTTTGTGCATGAGGGACCCCGTTTTCTCCTACCGTATCATTCAAATTGAAAGGAACGCCATAAGAATGGGTATGTTGATTTGGTACGTATGCCATTGGATTTGGGGGTTTGGAATATGGGTATCCATAGTAATAGTCGTGCTGCCTGTACGGGAAATAAGGTTGTTGCATGAATGGTGCTGTCGAAGTATAGGGATGATTCGAGTATGTCCCCGGATAAGGCATATATGGATAGTACATTTGGTGTTCTGGATAGTAAGGGTTGGGTGCGTGCGGTGGTGGTGGTGGATGACTTGAAAAGTTTGGTTGCTCTGGAGAAAGAAGATAATCCATGTAAGATTGGTCATTTTTATTTTTTAGCTGGTCTTGAGTATGCTTGGATTTTTCCAGCACTTGAAGTTCCTGTACCTCAAAACTTCCTTCTTGTTGTGCAATAGAGTTTTTCATGTTGTCAATAGAGCTCTTTAAAGTGGCTGAGGATGTAGCTGTGTGCAGAGGCTCCGAAGGAGGCGCAGGTTTCGGCAATTCTGGTAAATCTTGGTCGTATAAATCATGCGCCATTGCAGAACTGAGCTGAAGATCCTTTTGTATATTAAACTCAGACTGAGCAGAGTTTATTTGTGAGCCTTTACTGTGTGAATTCATTACTTCAAAATCAAAGTTGCCACTGGTTTCACTACTTGAAGAAAACAATGGGTTCATAAATTTTTTCATTGAAGGACCCGTTACAACGTCTTGGGATTTGTCTGGATACTCAACTTTCACAGGGAAGTAGTCTAACGGGAAGTCGTCTTGGTCGTTGACAACAACAATACATGTTCTGTCAATAGAGTTTCTTCCTGAGCCTGAGCGCATTTCTGTCTTTCTTGTTGATACGTTTTCCCCATAGGCAGAAAACATTTGTTGGTCGCCGCTTAATGTATCTACAGGAAACACCTCTTGGTATATGTTTGATTGCTCTGCTGGAGATATATCCGCGTTTGGCTCATTACTCAATGCCTGAGGAGGCACAGAATCGAGCAGTGGAGAGGGGGACTTGCTGACTGCGTTGGTTGAAAGCTGATTGCCTGCTGGACTACCAGAAAGAGCTTCGTTACTGTTTGTGATGTCGTTTGACACGGTGTCTTGCAGGACCGCTTTTTTCAAAGCATTGTTAAACTCTTCGGACAGAAACTTGTTTTCTTGTGACAAATTCTGAACTGGTGACACCATGTTCCTTACTTCCATGTGCTTTGTTAGCTGATCGTATAAAGTGGTTCGAGAAACTTCATTGAATTCAAAAGACAAAGCAGGCTCTCTCACAGGAACACTGGTGGACTTCAAACCAAGCAGTTCTCTCTTCAAGTCCCTTTCAAGTGCATCTGCGAAAAGTTTATCGTGCTGCACACTAAACCAATAAAACACTTTCTGCTTTTTCTGTGTCTTTAAACAAGAGTTTTTATGCAAAAATTTCAGAAACGGTGACCGTGCGGGTTCCAACGTAGCGTCATCTCCAATCTTCAATGCTCTCAAATCTGAAAATATACCTTCTTGAAACTTTTTTTTGTCGACGATTTTCCTTCCAAACTTTTCCATTCTGTAAAAACAGCATCTCAGGATATCAGTCCCGGTAATATAGTACAAATTGTTCCAAAAGACACATGAAACAAAACCGTCTTCACCTCCAAGGAAATATCTGCGGATGACTTGGTTCGGTTGCCAATTCACCGGTGCGGTCGCCAAAAAATATTTCAAATCCTCAATCAACCGCAAACTTTCACCAACATCGGTCTCTGTTATATCGCTTTCGTTGCTACTGGTATGGTCCTCGAGTCTCGCTGACAACCGTGGGTTTTCTTGCGACAAATCTGAATTTGACATATTATGTATTTTTTTGGTTTTTGGTTTTTGGTTTTTGGTTTTTTTTTTTTTTTGTGAGCTGGTACTCAGTATATAAAAATAAAATTCGTCAGCTTTACTGGTCAGCTTCACCGGGTTGGTAATACTAGTATTAAATCTATTAACTCTTGTTCTAATTCAAAGTTTTTTGTATTTAATGATAAGGTTTTGAACTTTTTGTTCAATGTGCTTTCTTGATAAAAGTGGTATTCAAAACAATGCGACGCCTTATTCACGTGTCAATGTCCAACCTAGAGAAGTAAATATTGTGACTCGAAAATTGGATGCAATTGTAAAACAGTTTCAAACAGTAATTGTGATGGTGAGGAATCTCAAAATGTCCTCAATGTTGTTGAAAGTTGTTTTAAACTTCTTCGAACCCTCTTTTCTTTTATATTATCAACTCTACTTTAATAGGCAAACATTTGAAACAGCTATAAAACAACAAGAGCTTGAAGTAGACATCGAACTAAAACATTCGAGAATTGGAAAAAAAAAAAAAAACAAATTTTTTTGGAAAAGTGAAGATTTCCGAGAATGACGAAAACAGTAAACACAGGAAAAACGTTTTTTTTTAACAGAGTTCTTCGAAAGGAAAGAAACATGAAACAAAGATGAAAACACGTTCTTTTTCTATACAAAAAAAAACTGCTTCGAACGTGTCTTGAAGACCGTACGCAGATAAGATTTGAGGATATTCAAAAAGTACGGTTGCTTGCTGTGTGGAACGTTTCTCAATCATAAACAAACTCTTGGTACATGTACACAAACCACAACATCAATTGAACGGACGGAATTTTTCTTCTTGTTTCAATAACTCTTTT
>ERZ794936.140-NODE-140-length-47304-cov-6.745413_pt1 | contig 47304 bp, 21 predicted proteins | sample MGYA00511083_ERZ794936 | MGnify/ENA primary metagenome ERZ794936 (study PRJEB30137, sample SAMN04331409) | food metagenome | isolation source: Y2 must sample point D1 replicate A | place: Australia: South Australia | collected 2014 ... | reverse complement strand
ATCAATTCATAAATAAAAACAGACAACATGTTTCATATGCCACAACCATTGCCAACACACAATTTAGTCAAAACAATTCCGGAAGCGAGGACGACATTGATGAGTTTGAATGGATTCGAAAGGAATCAAAGTAGTAATAATAAAAAGATGATCTCCTTGTTTTTTTTTTTTTTCTTTTTCATTTTTTCTACAAAATCTAACTTTAATAACAAAGCAAAAGAAGATAATCCTTAAAAGAATTATCTTTTTTACATATCATATTTATCGGATAAATATACTACATAAATTTGATCTTTTTTAGCATTCATTTTCTTTCTCAAATCCAAAACCTCAGATATCATGGACTTTCCATATTTGGATTCTTTCATAACAACAAATTGTTCAACTTCGTTTATGTCCTTTGATTCAGTCATGCTGCCAAAAGTGCTTTGACTTAATTCTATAAAATTGTTAGAAGCAATGTTTGTCCATTTTTTTTGGTTAGTTCTCATCTCTATAATAAATTTATCAAAATTCTTGACATAAAACTCCCAGAATAAATCTTTATGTTTCTTGTCAGAATTGTTAAATTGTTTGTTACCATTAGAGAAAAGTAAAGACAACTTGCTAGTCAAATCAAGTTCATAGAAGTTTTCTAAAACATATTCCAACAATCTTGTCATGTATAATTCCTCAGAAACTTCTTTGAAACTTGCAAATATGAAATTTTGGAAATCTTCAACACTTACCTCACTAGTATCTAAAATGCTCATATAATTCTGTGTTTTTAAGTACATTTGGTACACTTTCTTCCAATCCTTAATGTTATTGATTTTTTTAACATGGGTCAATAAACTTGGATATATCAACTCAATAGGTATTTTAGATTTGATTGGTCTTCCAGTGCTCCAAGTCTTGAAAATAGTGGCAGTGAATTCATTAACTTCGGGAACATCATTGATCAATGGCAATAGTTGCGATAGTACAGTATAATTGCTTGGAACCGATTTTTGGAAATCAAATACAAATTTGTCATCTTCAAATATTTGGGCTTTAAAGATCTCAAATAATTCTAGTAAACTCTTTTGAATAGGAATATTCAACACTTTAGTGAAATCGGTGATTCCATGCGATTGTAAGTTACTAAAAACACTTTGAACAATTGGGATCAACGATATTAAGCATTCATTATATTTGGAATCAAAGGCCTTGTCATTTAATATTGTGGCAATTTTTTCCACCATTAAAAGTGGTAAGGTTAAATCATTTTTGTTTATGTCAACATTGGATTTGTAATCTCCAATAAAGAAATTTAGATCATCTAAAAGAGTTAGAATATCCATTTCAGGTATGTTCTCCAAAGAGTTGATTAAGTTGTTGATGACAGTAGCGTTGTTGTAGTGAACTCTAAATAATCCATAGTTACCTTTCTTAAAAGTAGTTACGTTATTGCTAATAATTTCAGGTAACTTCAAATCTTTTGATTCAACAACCTTATCATTTTGGTTCATAAAAATCGGAATATTGATACCCTTTGGAGTTATTTCAACATTATCTTCATTAATACTTAAAACAACTCTTTCTTTGGTTCCATTTTTCAATAGCAAATACAAATCTAAACAGCCCATCTTTTCAAAAATGTCCTCAGGTTTAATAAACTTTGTTTCCTTTTCTTTGTCTAATGAAACAATGGCGTCAATTAATTTTTCTAAACCGTAAGCAGCAACGATATATCTGATGATCAGAACACCCTTGGTATAGTTATCACGTTCCATCATATCAAATGAAGAAGCTTCTAAGTCTCCCATGACATTTTCTTTTTCTTTGATTTGATAATCATACAACTCATCCAAAACGGTGTTGTAATCATCAGCTTCTTCCGGATACAATACTTTCATAGCAGCGTAGGTAGCAAAACTTTCATTGAACCAAGTATGCTCATGCATAAAGGTCAATTTGTTACCTACCCATTGATGAACCATTTCGTGAGCAATAATAATTTTCATGTTTTTATGGTTTAATGCATCATAGTTCTTCATCAAAATGTTATCCGCCATTATTGAGACCATCCCAAAATTTTCTGTGGCAAAACAATGCAAGAATGGTAAGGCCACAAAATCTAGTTTCTTCAAAGGATACTCAAATCCATTAAAAAAAGATGATGAATTCAATAATTGGAAACATTCTTTCATAGCATCAATGCAAAATCCACCCTCTTCAACACCATAAGGGGTATACAATCTCAATGGAATATCATTGACATGTGTTTCCAAAAAGTCTAAGGTCCCTAAACAAAATCCAAAAACAGACGGAACCATGTAAGGAGTTTGTGCAAATTTGACTAAGGTATGATTTTCATCCAATGCGCTTTTTTCAATAATTTCAGTGTTAGAAACAGCTTTGTAATCTTCGGAAGAAGGGTATACTAAACTGAAGTCTATTTTGACCTTTTGAGGGTTTGTCAAAGAACTAGGAAATAGTTTTATATAGGAAAAAGGTTGACAATTGGTGGAAACAAAAAAAGTTTGTTTGTTGGTTTCATTATTAAGAATGTTGGTTTTGAAAATCCCTTGGGTCTTCATACCTGGTTTGTTAATGTAATCAATTGGTCCTTTGTAGACAATGGTTAAAGATTTGATGTCAACATCAAAAGACTTGACTGGAAAAGTAACTGTTTTTTTAGTTTTGTCTATAAGAAATTTGTGTTTGTTTGTGATTTTATCTTTATTTTCATATGTAGTGTTGTATTGGTACTGTTCAATGGTTAAACCTTGAGCGTTTAAAACAATGTCTGAATATGGTGATTCTGTGAAAAAAATGGTTATTAAACCATCAAATTCATTTTTTGTTGGATCAACAACTAATTGAAGATCATATCTGTCAATAGCGGCGTTAGTCATGTTTGATTGCTTCAATTAAAGTATTCTTTTTCAGGTGATTTACCATTAATCTATCTTCTATAATTCACTTTCGATGTGACTCTTTCTTCCGAATCATGTGCTCAAAGTACCTTTTTCGCCTATGAGATTCTCATTGAAAAAAAAAAAAAAAAAAAAATTTTTTTCCCAAATTGCTCTTCTCGGCTATTTTTTTTTGTTTAAATTCCGCTACTTTTGGTAGCGTTAAGTAAGTCACGTGAACATAATCAAAACTGTTAAGGTTTTTTTTGAGAAATAAATAGATAAACAAAAAAAACCCCAGGATTATTCCCCTTATACAGTAAATATGAAAATGTCCATTAATCGTTAGCAATTTGGATCAAATAGACAGCTAATCAAATTTTGATAACATAGATGATCAAATACAAAAAAAAGACACCCCTAGTAAAAATGGGTTTATCTTTTAGATATCATTGTCATACAAGACATTAATATGAAAGTATGACTTTAACCACAGAAAACTTATCTCTTTATCTTTTGATATTTTATCCTTCCCGTAGTATATTTTACTTTTTTTTAAGGGTAAGAAATAATCAATTATTTTTGAGCAGTGGAATTAATGACATAATTAAACACGTTTTTTTTTTAACAAATTTGGATATCTGGAGCTATAGCATCATAGAGTATTGTTAGACATTACGTTTTCTAGAAGACGTCTGAAGCCTTTCGAGTTTAAAAAGTTAAAATAAATTAAGGGAGATGTTTGTGGGGCTTAATTTTGGTATGACCTGGAGAGGTATTTAAGAAAACAATTCATCATTGTAATCAGCAAGATAAAATTGTAATAATTATATTAAACTAAAAAAAAATAGTTTTACAAACCATCACAAATTGAAAAATATCAATAAAACATAATAACAATGTCATCAAAAGTAATTTTAGGCTCTGCCGCCCTATTAACAGGGGCTTTGATCTACGAAAGAAACAAAAGCCCAACAGGTCCAGTGACTCCAGAAGATTTGAAGCACTGGAAATCGTCTCAATATAACACTGAATATCCAAACAGAAGATCTTCAGATGCAAGCACCGGTAATGAAAAGTCTTCTTTGCACAACTTTGCCAAAGAAGTTGATGCTGGACAATATGATGGAAGACAAAGATTATTCCAACAAGGAAGAAAACAATCTGAGGATTTAAGCGATGCATTCAGAGCTCATGAAGATTCAAACCTCAAAAACATCAAGCAAGGAGTCAAGGAAGACTTATCTTCTTTGAAAAATGCTTTAATCGGTAAGACTCCAGACTACACTGATACTACCCAAACCATCAAAGAAAACGTAAAAGGAGATTACAACTCCTTGAAAGACGCAGTCTTCAATGCCAAGGATGAAGTAAAAAATTACGCCAAGGACACTTGGGGTAACAAGAATGGTTTAGAAGATCAACTGAATACTGCCCAAAGAAAGGTTGATGAACTTAAAAAAGAAATAAATTCCTTACATGCTACTGATGATTATACCCACGACGAAATTAATGCTATTAACAGAAACAAAAACATTTTATCTGGATTTGGTGAAAATGCTGGATTCTTTGCCAATGAACAATATGAAGACGTTAACGGTACCCCAGCCCATAGATTTGACACCAAAGATTTGAGAGTTGGTATGATAGATGCTAATGGAAAAAAGCTAACCCAAGAAGATATCAATAGAATTCAAAGAAATGCCATGAGAGGATATGGAGAAAATGCATCATTCTTTGCTGAAGAGCAATACCAAAAAGGAAAAGACAGTGTCAATAACTTGGCTGCTGAAGGTGCTGATAAAATCAAAGATGTGTGGGGAAACACCAAGGATGTTGTGCAAGAAAAAAATGAAGACGTAAAGGATGCTTGGTACAATGCTAAAAACACCTTAAATGACAAAGGAGAGCAATTGAAGGACAACTTTGATGAAACCAAACAAAATGTCAATGATAAAGCCAATAGTTGGTGGTCCTGGGGAAACAAGAAAGTAGATGAAGTTAGTGATAAAACTAAGGAAAACTATGATTGGACTAAAAAAAAGGCAAACGAAGCTGTTGACAATTCCAGAAACGATGTTTTAGATGCTGCTGATAAGACTTTGGATTATACTGCCAAAGGTTTTTCTAGTGCTTCTAAGACCTTGGAAGAACAAAGAGATTTCATCAATGACAAAAAACACTAATGATTATGAGAAAATATATATATATTAAGGATAACTTTCACCTTCTTTTTTATTTTTTTCCTGATATTAATTACTCAAATTGATTCAAGCTTGTGGCGATAACAAGATACGTTCTTTAAAGAGGGGGTTAAATAGTATCTGGTACCCTTAACCCCGAGAGTTCCCTTTTTCTGTTGTACCTAGAGGGGGGGAGGTAATGTCATCGCTTTAAAAGGCGTCCTCAGCGTTCAACACATTTTTATTTTTTGGCTGATAAAAAAAAAAGCATGACTTTTTTTTTATGTTATTATTCTGGAGCTAGGTCGGATTGCTGGATAGTCTTCCTCGCATGGTTAAAAGCACTAGGAGGATACTAGGCTATTATCAGTGATCATTAATTGCTTTATATAAGAAACAACATTAATTTTTTCATTATTTTTTTTTTTTTTTTTAAATTTAAAATATTAGTAAGAGAAGGGAAGTAATTTTAACAATAATACAAACCTAAAGGTCGTTATAAATCATGAGTTACATACAAGTACATCATAATAATAACCATAAAAGAGAATATATTGAGATGCATAGTGGAGGAAATCATCAACTACTTGAGGATAATTTTAACAAAAAACTGAAACTCGATAATGATGAAAAGTACAAGCAAAATTTAATAAAGTTCGAAAAGCTATCAGCACTTCTCGAGAACAACTATACCAACGTATTTGATGTTACATCGAAATTATTTCAGCAAAACGGCCTGAATGAGTTTGAAAATATAAAATTTTACAATAATGTCTTGAAAAATGAAAACAGTCTAACGAACGGAGTTAGGCTAAGCAACATATCAAAGAGAATAGTCAATAAAAATTACAATAAAAAGAAAAGCAAGAATGTGATGAAAAGAGACGGAATAAAGAGTTTTTATGATTTAGCATACAAGAAGAAACTGGAACAAGCTAGTAAGCTAATAAAAAATGACATGTCACAAGTTTCTGTGAACACAAATAAACCAGAAGTTACAGCCCAGCCCAAAAAGAGTTTGTTTAGTAAGGTGGCAACAGTACAAACAAACAACAATGACTTGAAGAACAGCGGAATGTTCAAAAATAGCAGCACATCTCTATTTAGCCATAATACTAAACATAAAATACCCGATCTACCAAACAATAAATCAAATGCTTTGATTAACAAAGGTTACCAAGATGATGAATACAGCGCTGATGATTACTACGACGATGAAGACAACAACAGCAGCAGTTTTTCAAGTGATGATTCATCAAGTGACATTTCATTAACGTCAGACTCTGAAGTACACGGATACAACGAAGAGTACTGGAAAGAGCATAATAACAATAACAAAGAAATAATAAATAATACGCAATTATCAAAGCTAAGTCGAAATAACAAGTTATTCAATGATTACAAGTATTTGGAAACAATGACGGATAACGAAAATAACGAGGATTACGAGGAATACTACCATAAAAAATGGGATACCTTGCTTGAGAGAAACGATGATTTGATGAACAACAACTTTTTTGGTATAAAAAAAAGAATAGACACGTTTGATGATGACAAGGACTCAGTCTTTGATACCAATCTCAAACACGAAAAAAGAAACTCAATTTCTAAAGCTCCAAAAACAGCACACACTTTGCTCCCAACTGCCTTCCATACACATATGTTTTTAGGAAATAACAGTATTGTTCAAATGGAAAGTGGAAATAACCAAAGTGACCTAAGCATAGTTGAAGATGACTTGAACTTCTATAGTGAAAAGGGTAGTAAAGATAATGTAAATAAATTTAAAATATAATTTGTTAATGTATAATGTTAATTTTTTCGGATATAAGCATATTAATCAATAGTGAACTTCACAGGCGTTTGTTTTTTTTTTTTAAGTTTTTTTTTTTTTTTTTTTTTTTTGCTGTTTGGTTTTTACTTGATTGGGATACTGGAAGCTTGTACTGTAGTTTACGCCTATACTATTTATTTTTTTTTTCTTTTTCTACAAATATAATAACTTGAATAATTAACAAATTGAATTAAATGACCAAAGAAAGACAACATATACTACACCAAATAAAAGATGTTACGTAGACAAGCTCGTGAGAGAAGAGAATATCTTTATAAGAAAGCACAAGAACTACAACAATCACAAGTTCATGAAAAAAGATTGATACTTAAACAAGCCCTAGCCACAGGTAAGCCATTACCAAAGGAAATAGCAGAAGATGAAAAACTTCAAGAAAATTTTAGATTTGATGAGACTGCAACAAAGGAAAACGAAGAAGAAGACATAGATGACGAGTATGCGGAAATGAGTGGGATTCAAGACCCTAAGATAGTTGTCACAACCTCGAGATCCCCATCCCAAAGATTAATGAAATTTAGTAAGGAACTTCAAATGATGTTCCCAAACAGTATAAGATTGAATAGAGGTTCCTATGTGATAACCGATCTTTCCAAGGCTTGTTTGTCTTCTAATACCACAGATTTGATGATACTACATGAACATAGAGGTGTTCCTACTTCCCTAACGATTTCACATTATCCACATGGTCCAACAGCTGTTTTTTCTCTTCACAACGTTGTACTAAGGCACGATATCAAAGAAAATCTAGGAAACCTGTCTTTAGTAATTCCACATTTAATTTTTGAAGGTTTCCAAACTGAATTGGGTAAAAGAGTCGTTACAGTTTTAAAGCATCTATTTCCAAGTGGTGTTAAAAAAGATTCTAGTAGAGTCATCTCATTCATTAACAATGACGATTTTATTTCAGTTAGACAACATGTTTATGTTAAGACAAATGACGGAAATGTCGAACTAGCTGAATGTGGGCCACGTTTTGAAATGAGATTGTATGAATTAAAATTCGGATCTGTTGAAAATAAAGATGCTGATGTTGAATGGCAATTGAGAAGATTTGTTAGAACTGCCAACAGAAAGAATTATTTATAAATTACTTTTTTTTTAAAAAAAAAAATAGCCTTTTACCTTTTTTTATTTTATATTTGATTGATTTTTTTTATTTTTATTTTTTTTTTGTTATTTAATTTAAAATACCTAATTTATATAAAGAGAGAAAGTAATATATACATTACTATTATGTGAACTAATTTTTTTATTTTTTATTTAATTATTTTGCATTATTATCAATGTTATTATTTATTTTGGCGATATTCATCTACTAATCCTTGTTGGATAATTGATGGAATGGAGATTTTTCCTTAGAATCATACTTCTTATAATCGTTTGGAGTTACTCTTTCAAAAATGTCCTTTTGGATATTGTGATCAATGTTGGCAACTACCTTTTTCAAAGGATGTTGCTTATTAGAAAAAATAGGGGATGATAAAGGGCTTCCCCCAATAGAGTAGTATTGAGAGTTACTTTTAGTACTAGTAATTCCGCTACTAGTATTGCCATTATTTGAAATAGTAATAGAAGAATTTCTTTTTAACAAAGAAGGTTGTTGCTTGTTGAATTGGAATTCCAGCATATCTTGAGATGATTGAGAACTTTGGGGTTTGATGTTCAATTGACTTCCATTGTTTGCATTGCCAAAAGATGGTCTTCTTAGATTTGAGGCTTCTTCAGATAATACATCAGCATATGATTGGAATCTTACTAGTCTAGGAGAATTTCCTTGAGCTAAAGGAGAATCCACTAAAGAAAGGTTGTTATTAACAATAGGATTGTTGCTACTGGAAAAACTAAAGCTGTTTAATTTCAAAGGTGGAGATTGATCGCTATTTTCTTTAACACCTAAGGCTATGTCCAAACCAATAGTAGAAGGTCTTCTGGAAAGAGGACCTTTGATATAATCACTTGGAGAAGTACCTGGGGAGCCACCTTGTTTTTGGCCAGTGGTACCAGAAGGAGAGAATATACTATTGTTTGGAGAAGAAGGCAAAGAGCTACTCAAAGGGTGGTCTTCAACTTGGATATCATCTATGGTAGTGTTATTATCATTGATGATTTGACAGGTTGAATCCAAGCTTGGAGCAATGAAGTTTTCACTGTGTCTGTGAGAAGACATTACTGAAGGTCTTCTTTGAAGATTGCTGGAATTAGACAAACTTTGGTAGATGTTGCTGTTAGATCTACTTCCTGAGTCAATTGAAATAGGCATAGACTTGTTGTTGCTAAAGGAAACAACAGAGTTAGTTCTGCTTAATCTTCTTTGTGCTTGTTGCATCAATAACGGAGTATTGTTCAAAGAATCTTCGACTGTTCTCTCAAAAATGGAGTGTGGATTTGATCCGTTTCTCAAATTGCTGTTTGTTCTGGAAATATAGTCTCCCATGTCGTAATCCTGTCTGTTTTGTGAATGGTTTGAAAAGTTGCTCTCTGTGTCACTCATTTTGTATTAAATAGAAAAGAAAGAAGCAAAAAAAAAAAAAATCAATTGTTATTTATAAAAAAATTAAGGTGTTCGTTTTAAAACTAAGTAGGTTTGTACTGTTGTTTTTAATTTGTTTGGGTTATTTTTAATTTTTTTGTTTGTTTTTTTGCTGTTTTGAAAATCAAAGAAATCTGTATATACCTTCTTGGATTTTAAAAAGTAGTAAAATAATTAAATAATAACTTCGCAACTGGGGTTTTTTCAAACAGAAAATCAAGAAAAAATCTTTAATGAAATTTAATATTGTACCTCCTTCCTGTAATCATTCAAATCTTATTATTACCACACTTTCTATGTAAGGCTTTATCAGTAGCCAAGGTAAAAATATACCATTAATAAAGAAAAATATATATATTTTAAAAATTTTTCTTAGTAATAAAATAGCCCCCGAGAAAAAAAGCCAGTCCGAGTGTCAAAGGTCAAAAATCGTATAAAAAGGAGATTCCTTAAAATCTTCGAAATTGTTCATATATATTTTACCATCGGAAATCTTCAAATCGGATATAAAGGTGGAGATCGACAATTGCGTATGCGGCTAATCATTTACACACCTATGTGACACATGTCCCAAAACGGAAACTAATTTGCATTTCAGCAACAAAAAATTTATTAAAAAAAAAATTTTTTTTCCACACAGTACTATTTAAGCCTCCTTTTACCCTCTTTATGAAACATCTTTACGCAGGTATATCTAAATTTGGACATAAAGCTTTTTTGATTTAATTTTTGATAAATATACAAAAATACTTAAAAAAACCGACATATATTACACACATGATGAGTAATATGTGCTATGCGTTATCGTCTTGATTTTTCTCATTAGAGAAGTGTTAATTTTCTTTTATTATTCTCTTTGGAATAATGGACGTTATCAAGTTTAATTACGCGATGGCGCCTTACAGTCTTTTAATACCCGTGAAAACGAAACCCTACAACAGAAAATTTTAAACCTCTGATATTAAATAACAATTTTACTTTTTTTGTTTTTGTTATTTATAACGGTAATATATGTCCATCCTACTTTGTTGTTATCTGATAGCTATGACTTTTTGTTCAATATTTATGTACTAAGGCTAGTACATTAAAATATTATACATAAATAATATTTTTTTTTTGCTTTTGAATATTAAGCGTACCTTCTGGATAATAGTTTTATTGGGAAAAAACATCTGTACTTGGTCTGTGATCGAAAACACGTGACCGCTACAAATTTCAATCCATAATGATACTATGACGGTGGTGTGCACGTGACCGCTGCCAATACAACTTGTGTATGTTTAAATACGCAGTTTTTTTTTCACTTTTTAAAAACCATTTATACTCATTGCATTACATCGTCATGAAGAACTCCACCAACACACTAAGTAATATACCTAATATGTTTACTAAGAATCTTCTTAAGTACCATTCAAGAAGATTTAATTCTTCATGGATACTTCAAGATGCAAACAAAAATCGATTGCAAAAGTTAGCTTCAGTTTATAAAACAAATGATTTATATCCTTCATTGACAACATTAAAGCAGAAATTTGATTTGAAATCTGGACTGAATCTCTATAACCTAACTGACGTTTTCAACATAAATAGAGACATAGACAATTCTGAAGATTCATTTTGGGTAATGGGAAAAATTATGAACAAACGAGATGCTGGGAAAAAAGCCTACTTTTATCGTCTTCAACAAGACAACAAAGAAATAGACTTTGTTGCACATTGGTCAAGATTAGAGAAATTTGAGATCAATCCATTTTCAAGCATTCAAGAGTTTCATGAGTTTTACAATTCTTTGAAAATTGGTGATCACATACTTGCAAGGGTATATAAATCTCATAATAAAAGGGGAGATGTTATCATAAGACCAGTTAACGCAGCCCATATTCTATCTCCAAGATTGAAAGATACCATAGACTTGTCGCAGCATAAAGATATAACTCAATTGAGTAGTAGAACCGATAAAGTGTTAATTTCTTTAAGTAAAAAAGAACATTTGAAACATAGAAGTAATAATGTGGATCCAATCATCATCAGAGCAAAACTGTACAGGTTAATCAGAAAGTATTTAGATGAAAAGGATTTTTTAGAAGTGGAGACCCCTCTATTAAATTTAAAAAGTGGTGGTGCTAATGCTCATCCATTTTCCACTATTCAAGGCAAAGAAGTTAATGAAAAAGATAGTAATAATCTGCAATTAAGAATTGCTCCGGAATTGTGGTTAAAAAGGTTAATAATAGCTGGATACGATAAGGTTTATGAATTAGGGAAAAACTTTAGAAATGAGGGAGTGGATATCACACACAATCCAGAATTTTCATCTTTGGAACTTTATCAAAAATACAATGATTTAGAAGATATGATCGCCTTAGGTGAAAATTTATTAAAAGAAATTTTCATAAAGTTTGAAAGTGAGATCGACCCGGAATTGTATCATAACTTCAAAGTAAAAAATAGTTACAAATTTAAAAGAGTGGATTGTATGGAACAATTGAGCAAAGATTTTGAAATAGAGTTAAATGATTTAGTTGACGTTTTCAAGCATGCATTTGAAAATAATGATACAATTAAGCTATTGGAATTACTAGCAAACAACAAGAAGTCATATCCAAAAGATATTTCAATTCAAAAACTGATAACTTCATTAATAGATGATTTGGAATCTAAGTACTGCTCTTCTAACGAACCAATTATTTTGATAAATCATCCTTCGATTATTTCTCCTTTAGCCAAACACGACATCACAAACACGAGGGCATATAGATACGAATTGTTCATCAATGGAATTGAGTACATGAACGCCTATGAAGAGCAAAATGATCCATATTTGCAAAAAAATGCTTTGATTCAGCAACAAAACATGAAAGATAATCAAAATGAAATCATGTCTATGGATGATAAATACTGTGATACCATGCAATATGGTTTGGGTCCTACTGGTGGTTTGGGTGTTGGTATAGACAGATTAATGATGTTATTGTGCAAGGAGCACAGTATAGACTCTGTTTTAAGTTTTGGTAATTTAGAGAATGTCAAAAAACAATAATTCTTTGGTAATGTAAATAGTGTAAATTTTGTCTTTTTTAATTTTGTTTTTTTTTTTTTTAAATAATTTGATTAAATCAAATTATTCACGCGTTATGTTTATGCAGAATTTTTGTTCGTTTTTTTCTTTATTAAGTTTCTTTTTCTACTATGCTTATTGCAATACCAAAAGAAAAACAACTACAAAGTAACCTATATACCAATATGGATCACTTGCCTGACACTGTAAACAAGCTATTAAGTTCATCACATACAGAAACTTATGTTTCACCTATTCCAGCAGCCATCAATGAAGAAAACATCAGCACAACACCAGTAATAGTTGGTGTCGATGAAGCAGGAAGAGGCCCAATTTTTGGTTCTATGGTATATTCTGCAGCATATATGCCGGAAACATTTGGAAATTGTTTGAATACTGGAGACGCAGAAGATTTAAAGTTTGGATTTGATGACTCCAAAAAACTTACTGATGTAAAGAGGGATGAGTTGTTTGGATACTTATGGAGGCAAACAACTGATGAAAATCTAAGTGAAGAAAAACAGCAAAGTATAGAAAAGCTAAAGGAAAATATTGGATATGTTATCACAGGTATTTCAGCCAGGGACATCAGTTCAGGAATGTCGAAATATCCACCAACAGAAATATACAATCTAAACGAACAAGCACATGATACGACTATGGAAATGATAAGGATTCTAAAAGAGGACAATAAACTGAATATCAAGCATGTGTTCATAGATACAGTTGGGCCACCAGCAAGCTATCAAAAAAAATTGGAAATGAAGTTTCCAGATTTGAAATTCACAGTGTCCAAAAAAGCAGATTCTATATATCCTATAGTATCGGTTGCCTCAGTCATAGCCAAAGTTACCAGAGACATGCACTTGAAAGAACTGAATAAGATCTTTTTGAGAGAAGATATCAATTTGGGTAGTGGATACCCTTCAGATCCCAACACCGTGAAGTACTTGAAAGAAAATGTTACATCTCTTATAGGTTGGAATCCGGTATTCACCAGATTTTCCTGGAACACTACGAATAACTACTTGACTGAAAATAACGAAAAATACGGAACTCTTGAGATTAAATGGGAAGATGACTTTATCACTACTGGAAGAAAAAGAAAAAATGGCGGTGACATTGTAAGTGCTATGAAACCATCCAAGTATGACGGGGTTCTCACTGCATCTTCTTTCTACGACATAAATTAACGGGAAATATAATTCCGATCTGAATTATATTTTTCCTGTTTCAGCTGCTCACTAAAAGAAAACCCGACGGGTTAATTCACATACTAAAATAAATTCTGCCTTATTAACGACCGGTATGGTAATACGGTTAAATACGTTCACTAAGAACTGTTGTTGAATGTGTTGATGTTCAGCGGGGGTTTACTTCTCTTTTCTTGGTTTTCACAACAGTAGTTGTTGAAACCTGTAAATGTCGTTGTTTTTTCCAAAAAAAAAAAAAAAAAAAAAAAAAGACTTCAATTGCAAATAAATGCTTCAAGACATTGCATTTGTGTTTACACAAATGCACATCAGAAACAACTCTCAAATAGCACATATTTAATTTCAAATAATAAAGTACATATCCGTGTCTTACCACTGTTAATCACGTGTGTCAATCTCAAGATAAGCTTAACCCTCACTACAGATTAACCCACATTAAGCGTTGGTTAAAGGCGCCTAATTATTCTCTTTTTTTCTTTCTTTTTTTTTTTTTGGTGTAAAAAAATTTTTTCTCGCCCTTGCGCTTATGTGGAAGAATATTCACTTTTTAATTCTTGGTTATTCTCGCTCTTTCTGTTGTAGCTAAATGTTGACAAAGTAAGGAAAATTTAAAATTGAAATTTCACAACATAATTTTTTTTTACGATCTAATTTCTATAAAATAAAGACATATAATACAACCAAGATATCATATTCTTATTTATCATTTTATTTATAATAATATCATCCAACCATATACAATGTTGTCCAGAACTGTTTTGAAAAAGGCCTCTTTGTTTGCCAAAAACAACAATGCTACCAAATTAGCTGTCTTAAGAATGTATGCTTCTTTCCCACCACATAGCGTCATTGGTATGCCAGCTTTATCCCCAACCATGACCCAAGGTGGTTTAGCTGTCTGGTCCAAAGAAATTGGTGACCATTTAGAACCAGGTTGTGTTTTAGCTGAAGTTGAAACTGATAAAGCCCAAATGGACTTCGAATTCCAAGAAGAAGGTTTCTTAGCCAAGGTCTTAGTTCCAGAAGGTTCCAAGGATATTCCAGTCAACACTCCAATTGCCGTCTATGTTGAAGAAGAAGCCGATGTTGCTGCTTTCAAGGACTTCACTGTTGCTGATGCCGGTGGTGCCAAGAAGGCTGCTCCTAAGGAAGAAGCTCCAAAGAAGGAAGCCCCAGCTGCTCCAAAGGAAGAAGCTCCAAAGAAGGCTGCCGCCGCTGCTGCTGCCCCAGTTTCCACCTCTGGTAGAATCTTTGCTTCTCCATTAGCTAAGGTCTTAGCCTTAGAACACGGTATTGCTTTGAAGGAAGTTACTCCAACTGGTCCAAACGGTAGAATCGTCAAGGCTGATATTGAAGCCTTCTTAGCTTCTCCAAAGGCCAAGGCTGCTGCCGCTCCAGCTGCCCCAGCTCCTTCTGCTTCTGCCTCTTACACCGATATCCCAGTCACCACTATGAGAAGCATCATCGGTAAGAGATTACTAGAATCTACCCAAACCATCCCATCTTTCATAATCTCTTCCAACATCAACGTTGCTAAGTTATTGAAATTGAGAGCTGCTTTAAACCAAACTTCTCCAGTTAAGTTATCTGTCAACGATGTCTTAGTCAAGGCCATCACTGCTGCTGCCAAGAAGGTTCCAGAAGCCAACTCCTACTGGTTAGAAGACCAACAAGTCATCAGACAATTCAAGAATGTTGATGTTTCCGTTGCTGTTGCCACCCCAACTGGTTTATTGACCCCAATCATCAAGAATGCTGAATCCAAGGGTTTAGTTGAAGTTTCTGCTGAAATCAAGGAATTAGTTGGCAGAGCTAAGGAAAATAAGTTAAAGCCAGAAGAATTCCAAGGTGGTACCATCTGTATCTCTAACTTGGGTATGAACTCTGCTGTTTCCATGTTTACTTCTATCATTAACCCACCTCAATCTACTATTTTAGCCATTGGTACTATCAACAAGGTTGCTGTTCAAGATGTTGCTTCTCCAAACGGTTTCGCCTTTGTTGAACAAATGAACATTACTGGTACCTTTGACCACAGAACCATTGACGGTGCTAAGGCTGCTGACTTCATGAAGGCTTTGAAGACTGTTGTTGAAAACCCATTAGAATTATTATTATAATTTGATCATGATCCATCATTTCATAAAAAAAAAAACATAAAACTATAACAAGATATAAAAAAAAAAAATGTATACAATGAATTCTAAGTCTGTTGAATAACAAATTTAATGAACATACAGTAAATAAAGATTAATATATATATTCAAATATTAAATAACGATTTAAAAAATAAATCAATGAATCTTATTCATTTAATTAAGAATTTAGATTATGTATGTGTTGGTAGCGTTTATGAATTTTTTTTTCCCCCATATAATTATAACGTTTTAATAAATTTGAATAAGGTGGGAACGGCGAAAAAAAAAAAAATTTCATACAGCATTTTAGCTTTCAGCTCGTCACGCTTGTTTGGTACATTTTTTCAACATTGGGAGCTTTCTATAATACTCAATGAAAAAACACCTCCAAAACCCTAATAAACTTACTATACATATCAACATAATGGCTATTAAACTACCTGCTTTTATTTTATCTGACGAAACCAGAGAAAAAATCAACCAATTATTTGAATTTGGTCAAAAGATTGCCCACTACGGCTGGGTTCCTTTCGTTTTATACTTAGGATGGCAATCAAACCCAAACAGACCAGGTTTGTTACAATTATTAACTCCATTACCAAGTGCTTAGGTTACATTGATAGTTTACAATTATATAAAATAGGAGTGATAATGAAATAGACAGGCATAATGAAAAAGTATATAAGTTGAAATAATTTTTATATATGTTAAATGAGAAACGATTAATCATTCATCGTGATAGATTAGTCCAATCTTATTGAAATGACCTTGTAGATAGAAATTGAATAAAATACCAATATTTTTTATTTGTTTAAACGTATGGAAATCTTTCATGTGCAATCGCTATTTAGTGATGTGATATGGGTTCCACTACGATGGCTTATTGTCTTGATCAGTCAAAATAATTCTTAATGATACATACTAATGTTTTTTTGTTTTTTGACATGCATTGTAAGTTTATGTTTAAGTTAAGGACCGTTGAGTAACACATTACCTATGTTTTATCCATGTTTCTTCCTCTTAATAACTTCTTGATGCTCAAATATGTCACGTGAGTAATTTGAATATTTTTCTTTTTTTAATTTTTCAAGTTTTACTTATTTGACGATGAAAAATTGAGTTCACTTTAAAATCAAAAATTCATATAAGACAATATAGCTCCATGTACAACTGCTGGAATACCTTGACAATCGATACTATTTAAAAACTCTCTTTTGTTTTAGCTCAACGAAAAAAAAAAAAAAAGAAGCATGAGTCAAAATAACAATAAAGGCTTGCAGAGAGAACTTATTTCAGGCTTCTCATCTGGAGTTTTCACTATTCTGGCAACACATCCATTGGATGTAATCAAGCTTAGACTTCAGCTTTCAAGAGAATCCCATTCATCTTATAAATCTATTATAAAACAAACTTTAAGTCTCCCCACAGAAGGTAAGAAAAATCGATTTTTACAATTTTACAAAGGTTTGGGTATAAACCTGGTAGGTAACTCTACTTCATGGGGGATGTACTTTTTTTTCTATAGATATTACAAAGACCTGTTGAGTCCGTTATCTTCAAGCAACTCAACAGCTTACCAAAGAGATAAGAAAATGACCAGCTTTGATTACTTGTCAGCTGCTTGGGGTGCTGGATTTACCACAAGTTTTTTAACAATGCCATTGTGGGTTGTCAAGACCAGAGTCATCTCCATCAATAATCATGAAAAACATACCATTTCAACCAGTTATAGCAAGACAATCAAGCAGATTTATAGAACAGAAGGGTTAAAGGCTTTTTTTAGAGGATTAGTACCCTCAATCATTGGGGTATCTCAAGGTGCAATATACTTTTCAATTTACGATACTTTAAAAATGAAGATGTTTATCCACGAGAAAGAGAGATCCCTCTCAGCATTTGAGACCATTTCGATCACGTCAATTTCAAAAATGATTGCCACATTGCTGCTATACCCTATACAAACATTAAAGACAAACATGCAAGATCATGGCATGCAAAACCAAAATATGATCCAAACTATAAAGACCATATACAATAGAAATTTAGGAATCAAACACTTTTACAAAGGTATAACTGCTAATTTAGCAAGATCAATACCAGCCACTTGTATAACATTCTATACATATGAAACAGTAAAGGATATGATTTGATGAAATGGTGTTTTTATTTTTAATTTTTTTTTTTTTTTGGACAAATTTGTTTAAAATTAATATATATAAAGTTATTAAGCTTAAATCTATTAACTTAAACCAAACTAAATGAAAAAATAAAGTTCATTTAATTTTTCTTTTTATATGTTGTTAGTTTTCGAATTCGTAAAATCTAATATATATGCAATTTATTATTATTTTTTTTTTTTTATAAAATCATATACATTAAATTTAGTAACCTAAAGAAGCTAATTCCTTAGCAGCAGAAGATTCAGCAACAGCAGCGTTAGCGGTGGCTAACTTCTTACCGTAAGCTCTCTTCTTAGCGTAGTATTCAGCAGATCTTAACTTTCTCTTTTCTTCTAACTTGGCAACAGTGTTTTCGTACTTCCAACCGACAGAAGAAGATAACTTAGATAAAGTGGTGTACTTTCTACCTTGCTTTAATCTGATGACTCTTAAAGCTTGAGGAACAACAACTCTCTTCTTCTTGTCATATGGTGGTGGGATACCTTCAAAGACTTTTAATCTTTCCATGGCAGCCTTACCTCTAGCAGTCTTGTGAGGAATCATACCTCTGACAGCCTTGTAGAAAATTCTGGAAGGAGCCTTGAAATGGAATGGACCTCTAGTCTTGTTGAAAATAGTAGCCTTTCTCATGTAGTCGTGGTATTTCAATTTGTTTCTGAATAATTCACCAGAGACATTTAAAGATTCACATCTGACAACAACGATCTTTTGACCGTTTAATAATTGCTTGGCAACAGTAGAAGCTAATCTACCTAATAAATGACCCTTACCTATTTGCATAATTGTATTGTTCAATATTTTAGTATGAAAAATAAAATGTTTCTATTTGTTAGTAAATAATTAATTCAGGAGTTTGAAAAAGTATTGCAGCAATAATGGGTCAACAAAAAATAAATGGAGGAAAAACCAAAATCGTCAAAATGTTAATGTTTAAAACAAACTATCTGGCCATAAAACAAAACATTAAATCCTAGAAGGTAAATAAGAACATGAAAGTAAAGTTGATTCTATGACTAATATTGAATAGGAATTTTGTTAACGAAGATCTCGTCTCAAAATCATTAGTTTCTATGTTTTTCTCGCCATATGCAAAACCATTTTAAGCAACGATTTAAACTCGCTATATTTTTAAATTGAAAAAAAAATATGCATTTCTTTAAAGCATTTTTGTAAAATGGTTAAATGATATGGGTTGAATATCTGAAGACTAATAGATTTCGGAAATTGGGGTTTATTCGTATAGTTCATATGCACAAAAGTTTTCTGTTAAATTAAATACCTCTTGGTCTTCATTTTTTTTAAAAAAAAATATGCATGTTCTGTATACACCAAGAACTAAAAATCTGTTTTTAATAAAAAAACATTATTAAAATTCATGGCTGGCAGGTAATAGCTTTATCCTTATTAACTATAATGATTCAATTGGTTGCTGTTCCTATTTGTTCTTTTCTTAAAGTTCATGTAATTTTTTAAAAATCCACTCTCTCTGAGGAAAACATTTTTATATCTTTATTGACTATTCCATATTTGCTTGCAATGTGGTGATATCTTGATATTAAAAGGTTCTTTGGATAATAATATGGCAAAACTCTGCCGTATCATTTAAACTCATTTCCATTTATTTCGGGCTAAGTTCTTAATCCTTGGATTTGATATCGGTTTCTAATTAGGCAATCTATGTATATTGGATTGGCATTTGATATTACATACCGTCAATGACAACAACTGGTTCGAAAGACATATCTATAATTTATAACTGTTCGATGGTTTTTACGTTTTTATTAAACTTTCTCTTTACTAATTATTCATAAGCTATTTAAACAAATTCTAAAATTACGATATCTACAATCAAAGTTAATTTGCAATATTGAATTTTTATTTTCTTAGAGTGAAAGAAAAAGAGAGAGAGAGAATTTGTTAGGAGCTGTGAACGCATGAAGGAAAAATGATTATTTTTTTTTTTTGTATAATTCCCCTTTGCGAAGACCACATACAGTGCTCAAAACCACCTCTGCCTAGCTGAAGGGGAATTCAAGAAGGCATAAAAAATAGAGGCGAAAAACTAAACTCTTCCTATTTAGGCGCGAGCAAAAAAGAAAAAGACAAAATAAAATCCGGCCTAAGAGAAAACTTACGGGAACCAGAGTCCGTGTTAGATTAGACTTGAAGAAGCTGATTTAGACGGGAAAAAGTAATTGTTTAGAACGCGTAGGTTGGTAGTTTTTACCTCTCTAGGTAAAAAAAATATATATATATCTATGAAAAATGTTTTTTTTTTTCACAAATGCATTTATTACCTACAAATGTGTACTATTTTTCTCTCAGTAATCTTTAATTTTACATAGACATATTATATCCGACGCAAAACCATCACATTAAATTTTTTCCTGAAAACCATATATTAGTAAACAAAATTTCTCAATACAAAAAAAAAAAAAAAATGTAACAAAAAAAAATACACAAACTAGAAAACCAATATAAAGTTTTGTATCAATCTACATTCGCTATTTACACATTATTGGAGTAAATCCTCTTATTAATTTCCATGCGGATATAAGAAATATTTAATATTTCACAGTTTATCATGAACGTTTCAATAAACTTCTCAAAATCAAAAACATGCTCATTGACAATGATGTTTCTCTTTTTGTCTAAAATTACTAGACTTCTAACCACAACATGTTCGTAACTTTCTGATATGTCTTTGAATAACCTAAGTTTCAAAAAAATTTCATTGATCACTGGCATTTTCAATCTCTTACTTTTATGTATAAGAAAAGACTCCGTGTCCCAAAACTTATCCATGCCTTCAATGCAAATTGTGAATGCATGAACCTTGTCATGTTTTTGGTTTATAAGATTTCGTACACTCAATAACAAACTTTCCAGACATTTGTTAATCTCATTTAAATTTTTCACTGATAAAACATGAATTGAATTCTCTTTTACAAATGTTTCATAAGAATTTTCAGCATCTCCACTTGGATCCTCGTCCTTTATGTGCTTCTTCATCCATGTCTTTAGATCTATAGGTTTCACAACATCTTTTATTATTATGATCGAATGTGTATGAGTGGATACAGAAGGAGATGTATGTTTGAATAGTAGTGATAGTTCATCTGATAAAGAGCTATGTGATTTGTTCGTTTTTAGTAATGATATCAAGGGAAGATTTCCATTATTGTATAAAGATTGTTTGTTAGACATGTAGGTGGTTTATAGCCAGACTATGTGTTCTTCTTTGGCTTCGTGTTTATTATAGAGGGAAAAAATGGTACCGAATTTTCATAGTTACGCGTTTGATTACTTCACTTATACGGCTGAAGGTCTTATAATTAAAATATCAGGAAGTGCTTTTTTTTGAAAATATATAGATATATTACTCTGTACATAAAAAGAATCCCCTTCCCTCCAAAAGATAAGAAATTAAAACATATTAATTGGCATCACCATCTTGAGTCTCAGAAACTACTTTGACTTCATCCAGATCTAAAACATTAGGAACAACAAACGCCTTGTTATCAGTAGTGAAATTGCTTAATTTCTTTCTTTTCAGTGGAGATGAGTTGATATCTCCGTCTTCACTTCTTTTGATACCGGCAGTGTTTCCCTCACTTGTATGGTCATTCATACGCAGATTTGATTGTTGTTTCAATGTTTTATTAACAGTTTCAGCAGTTTTTTGGATTGCAGGAGTATTATTCACAGATGAAAATTGCAGCAGATTTAGAACTCCTGGAGAGAGCCCGTTTCCAGCAGGATTTATTTTTCCAGATGGTATAGGTTTTTGAGCATTGCTATGATTGGTTACTGTGGCATTTTGCGTGTTACCTTCCACTTCATCACCATTGGATGTGCTATTACTAGTGCCAGCCTTGTTGTTATTGCCGTTTGTATTCGAATATGTCTGACCTGAATATGGTCTTCCAGGAGTAACAGATCTTTTGAAGTCTTCTTCTTTCTGTTGCTGTTCTTTTTCTATTTGTTCATAATGTTGAAATGCATCTAGTAACAAATGTGTTTTATTTGGAGAAGCTGATGCACTATTTCTGTTTGAAACCTGATCTAAATTATTTTTGGTATTCACCGTTAAATTTGCTGTTGGTTTTGGATTATCAGTAATAACCGTTTTATCTTGATTCCCCGTATTTATTTCTTCATTAGCAGCACTGCCTTCGTTTTTTGTGTCTTCTTCATTCTTCCCATAGGCTTGTTCAATCTTAAAAGCAGTTTGAGCCAGATTGTTTATTTGATATTTTCTAGAAGCTTCTGAATGAACCAAGTTATCTTGGGTATGAGATATCTGGTAAGTTCTGTTGTATGCTCCTTTAGGAACAATTGTGGTGTTATTGATAAAGTCATTAACTAACCCAGTCTTTTCCCCTTGCGGTTTGATAGTAACAACGCCATCCTGAACAGAAGCACCTTCAGCCTTGTCCTTGTTTGAAGATGGTTGAACTAAAGCAACATCATTTTTAGTCTTAGTGTCATCAGCAACAGGTTTTACTTTTTTTTGAAGAGTTGGAGCATTGCCAGGGAATGGGACTGGTCCTGTACCCATTAATTCATGATAAGCACTTACCAATTCTTCAGGATAATATTCCTGAATTGGTAGCTTCCCATGTTCTGCATAATATTTGTATAGTTGGTTGATGATCGTTGTACCTCTTTTCAGAGAACCTAATCTACCATTTTCTAATCTAACAATGAATTCTGCTTGGAAAATGGCAGAGACTCTCCATCTGTAGTGTTTTCTAGCATCGTTTTTCTTTTGATTCTTGGACAACATCATGTAAGGAACATTGAATTCAGGATCATCAAAATCTTTTGCTCTTCTGTCAACTCTTTCAAATGCTTTATTCAAAGATAAATTATGTCTTACGGAATTTTGCCAATTTGGCTTTTTAAATCTGTAATAAGCATAGTTATCACAAATATACTTATAGATATCCGCCAAGGCTAATTCACCTTCTGGATTAGATAAAAACGCCTGTGTTATCAAAGTTGCATACGAATGAGTTGGCTTAATATTCTTATGTTCATCCAATGATAAGTCTTTATCAAACTTATCAGCCTCTGCTTTAATCAGACGATAATCATCTTTGATGTTTTTACTAGTTCTTTCACCAACTATAACACCCAGAGAAGCACCAGAGTTACCTAGATTAACACTTGAAGATACAATATTGTTCAGACCATTGTACATGTTACTATCAGTTCCGATCAAGCCACCACTTGTACCAACATTTTGGTTATGCTGAAAGGTAGCAAAATTACTGTGTTCTATATTTGGTAATGGGAAACCTAATTTATAAATAGGATGGTCCAAAGGAATTGTTCTTTGAATACTAGCTATAGCAAATTTGGTTAGCATAGGTGGTGTATCTGGGAGTATAAACATCATCTGGGTACCGTTGATATCAATGATGGTACCTGAAAACAATTGAATGTTAGGGGAGTTAGGACCACTTTGAACTTTTGTGAAGTTGATTTTAGCCCCATTTCTACCGTTTACATGCAGTTCCCAGTTACCAGTAGATTGGTTGTAATTGATCTCTGCATGTTTTCTCGAAACAATTTTCCCCGGACCTAGATCGATATCTGCCCCAACAAATGAGTCCAAGGTTCTTGTTTGGGTTGCATCTTTTACCAAACCTCTACCAATGGAAACATTCAAAGAAGAAATATAAAATGTCCAATCTCTTCCTGATAATTTTGCAAAAGCTTGGACCTCTTCCTTGTCTTCATGTTTTGAGTTATTGTGAACATGGGAAACAACTGTAGGTTCTTTAGGTTGACCTAGAAGAGAAACCACATGCTCCGTGAGAACTGGATCCATAGAAATCATTTTTTGTTTGTCGTCGTCTTATGTTATAAAGAAGTGCTTGAATTCCTTCCTCTCTGTTTTTGGTTCTTACAAGCCTTTCTGTCTATTAAACCGACCATTTGTTTACAGTATACTTGTTTTAAATTGTTGTCATCAAAAAAAAAAAAAAAAAAAAAAACAAATGTTCGTAACGTATAAACAAATCGCTGTCCCGCAGGGGAAGGGGGGAAAACATACATATATTTGATACTGTGCAAATTATATAGGAGCAACTGTATATTTTTTTTGAATATTTTTTTTTTTAAAAAAACAGATTGGGGTGATATTTTATGGTTGTTTGACTGGAATCATGTGGATGAAGTGAGCAAAAAATGTGTGTGAGTTGAAAACACGGGTTTTTGAGGTCGGATTTATATTGTGAGCAAGGAATGTTGACCTTGATAAGGGAAGTCGTACGTAGAAGCCTTGAATTTCGTATCAGAGGGAATATAGCTTGAATTGCAGCGGAATCATACGCCCTGGTTTTTTTTTTGATTTGCTGCACGTGACCTGTGGAAACGTGCAAGACTCACGGCAAAATCGTGCGCCTAGTTTTTGTTTGGATCACGTGACTAGCGGTTTTTGTTTACATATAGAATAAATAACAGTTTTAATTAAACTAAAAAAATTTAATAAATTAAGTTGTTATAAAAAATACCTCAAACATATATAATACCCAAATTATTCAATTTGAAAACATTACTCATTATAAAACAAAGGCAGATTATTTTTTTTTTTTCTAATTTTAATCAATATTATTCATTATCTATATATTCTTCACCCTCTACTTCTTGTTGTTATTCACGTTTCTCGTCATATACGGCGGCAGGTATCTTCCAAACAATTGTGTATCCAGCTGATCAAATACTCCAGAAATATACATAGTTTCAGGCTTCTCTTCTTCAGGATTCTTCTTTTTTTGTTCATTTTCTGGATTTTTCATCAAAAACATAGGGGATGACTTGTTTTCCCACCCTCTTTGATTTTCCTCAAGTGGATGCTCATCATTTATCATATCAACTGGACTTATATGTCTATCAAATGATGCATTATTAGCAAATTTTTCATTATTTACTCCTACTGGAAAGCTGTCCTTTTTTCCCTTCGATCCTTTGTCAGTGCTGGTTTCAGAATTTTGACTTACATCACGCTCTTGAATCACTGGAAGTGGCAAATTATTCCCACTAACGGTAGCAAACATATACGGCACATAACCACCGCCATTGCTTGTAGTTTGTAGATTATTTTGCATGTTTAAATTGTAAAAATTATTTGTACTTGTAGGGGTATTTATGCCAGAAAAAGTACCTTCGTCAATGACTCCCCCATTAGGTGTTACCATACTTTGATTGTTTAACTGTGGTGATGGTTGGGTTGGAACATTGCTATCAGAGATAAAGTTTCCCACGTCATTACTATAATAACTTGGAATCGAGTATTCAGCTGCTGCTGCTTGCATAAACAACAACATAGTATCTGACAGTGGAGTTCCAATGTTTTTTTGTAAATTTTCAAATTCACTTTTTTGAGATTGAGGAATTTTAACATTATTGTCATCTATAGTTTCTTGAGAAGTTTGATTTTTTTTAAAACTCATCTCCATGTACATCTTGGTTCTCTTATTCAGACTATCAAATAATGCATTTAAAACATTATATGTTCTGTTGGCCGCTTTACTTGATCCTTTCAAAGAATCCAAAATTGTCTTAGCAAAAACACACAATTCATTACATTCGTTATAATCTGCTATCTCTTCAGAATTAGACATATCTGGTGTAGATTCATGAACATAAAATAGCAAACCTGCAACAGAAAAGAAAATCGTGTAGATTGAAAACCAATGATTTCCATTCAAAAGTTTTTTTTGTAGCATTTCTTTAGCTAATAAAATAGCCTTTTTAGCTACATTCTTACACATTTCACCTCTTTTTATGGACAATTCATCATGCTGCAAACTCTGTCTTTTATCTAATATCAAATAATGTATGAATGGTCTATACAAAACAATCTGAACTTGTAAAAAAGAAAAATGCAATAGTCTGTTAGCCTTGAACAAAAAATCATTAGGTATTTCACTTTCTTCTATGCCTGGGGTCAAATACTTTGGTAGTTGCTTTACCCAGTTATCTAGTTTAATTTCTAGTTCTGTGACCACCTTATGTGGTATCACATTGTTGGTTTTTTTAACAGGATATAGTTTATCTACAACCTCTTCTAAGATCATCAATAGCTTTGTGTGGTGATTTGATATGCTCACACTGGTAATATTCTTATTAGGGTCATAGTCTTGTGGGAGTTTTAGGCCTTCGTGTGTAATGTATTCATCTTCGTATTCTAAAGGCAAGGTTTGATCAAAATCCATGTAGGAAATAGCCTTTGGCAACCCTAACATATTATTAACATAAATATCCATTTTATAAATTGTAAAAAAAGTTCTTTTTCTCATTTCAATATCTAATATGGAATATCCCGGTGTGCCTTCAGGTATAAATCTATGATATCCTTCTCTTAGTGCTGATCTCATGGCTATACCGATGTAGATATAACAAGTCGATAGCCTAGCAGAACACTGCAAAAACATAAACAACATAACTACTGTTTGTATTGAGTTGATGTCCGTACAATTACTTAAATCAATCATGTTTCTTGCAGCTAAGAAAAATCTGTACCCTTCATCATCCTCATCCAAACTTTTTTCTTTTTGATACAAATTACCACCAGTTTTAGTATCAAATAATGACCCAACTGCCATGACAGAATATAACGATGGCAAGAACTTGATCAGATTTTCATCATATTCGTGTGGCTTCAAAGAATATAGCCTGTGCAAATTCTCAATAAAAGTTGGTCTATGATAAAATCTAAAAACTACAAAGCTTTCCAACCATGCATTTTCTATGAGCTCTATAGCCCTCTCTTTGGTAGGTAGAGGCACTTGCAAAGAGAAAAATTTTATCTGGAAATTATCTGATTGCTTATACTCATTAGTTAGCTTGTTTTTCAAAAAGTATTCATATCTGTCAATAGCTATTTGAAAATGATTGCTGTTTAGCATGTTGTTTCTACTGCCATCAAATTCGTAGTTGTTCAACGAAGTATCATGATAATTAATGCTATCGTATATTTTCATAAACAGTTTTGGATCAAATGAATCTATTTTCAATTTTTGATCTTCTTTGGTATTTGCATTGAACATTGCATCAAATAAAGATTCGTATTTCTTCAACTTTTCAGGATTTGATAGCCTAGAAACTTTCTTTTTTGATGTATTAACTTCGTTATGCCCTATAGATTTTTCATTATTATCTTCATCTTTAATTTTCTGTTTAGGTACATGTGTTTCTTTGGATCTGGTAGACTGTTTCAATTTTTTAGTTTGCTTGCCTTCATCTTCCAACAAACTTTTATATCCTCTTTTTCTTTCAGGTGCTAAAAAGGTACACTTTGTATTATTTCTTTTACAATAGGCACATACAATTCCAAGGTATTGTTTATTGGATGGAATAACAGTATCTTCTGAGTAATTTCCATGATTTCCCTCAGTTCTATCATCATCAAAATTGTAGATACACTTGATTTTCTTCTTTTTGCAAACATCACATGCCTTTTTGTTTCTAGTTTTTTTAAGCTTAGTCTTATGTTGTGCTATTATCGAGCTATTTGTTAGTTTTTCCTTTTCGATGTGTTGAGAAACCGTCCAATCATCGCGGTGATCGCCCATTGTATCAATATCTTCGCTAGGTCCACTATTATAAGCGTCTACAGACGACAAATTCTCTATGGAATTAGTCTTAGACATTTTTTTATAAATATTGTTCAATATTTCAACTTCTTTGTCTGAAATATCATCGTTGTTTCTTGGATGGGTGCCTTTTGTAGCAATTAAAAGTTTGTCCTCGATAGAAGCGTCTGAATTAGCCATGTAAACAAACTCAATCAAATATTTTGTATCTTCTGCAGTTCGCTGTTTTTTTTTTTTTCTTTTTTTATTTATTTTTGGTTCCATTACTCATTTTAAAATTAAGATTTTCAAATTATTCAAATAACGAAAATTTAAAATTGCGTTATTTAATTTCCTTTTTATCTCCATATATAGAATGAGAGTAAATAGTGGAGTTTACATGATTTAAGGCGAAAAATGGGCTCTATCGGTTAAATAAAGAAAAAAAAAAGAAGGAAGCTTAATTAGTGACTCAAGAGTATGAACATTATCGGACTTTAAGTAAGATCATTATTACCGTTTTGAGAAATAAGCTGTGCTTATGGGATCTTTATGATTTGCAAGATGATATTCTATGGTAACTTTGGATTAAATAGATAATGGAACGAACGCAGAGATACGGGCTTTATTGAACCATTGTGGAGATTTTAATAATCTAATTGTTAGTTTTTTTTTTTTTCAATATATATATATATGTCTACATGTTTTCTACACATTGGTGTGCTTAGTCATCTTTACTTTTGGTGAAAAAAGAGTCCAGATTGTCCAACTCGGTCCACATATGAGATAGTGAATTAGGGGAGTTGAAGACATTTGGAGCATTATTTGCGTTTGTTATGGTATTATTACCACTGCTTATACCCGAGTTTTTATTTGCTTGCGCGCCTGGTCTAACAGGTGTTGTGAACAAGCCTGTGGCTAAACTAGTGCTGCTTCCACTATTACTCAAATTTTTCGGAGTATTGAATATGTTCAATCTGGACGAAGATAACTTATGAGCAACAGTTTGGGTTCCTGTTTGCAATCTCATATTCAAAGAATTATTGCTTCCGTTAGTTGGAGTAGTGCTATTGAACATCTCAAGTTTTGAGTTAAATCCGTTGCTTTTTATTCTATTCATAGAAGTGGCTTGCTCTGGGATTGAACTTGGTGATGTCGAGTATGCTTTACCTTTCTCTACATTACTAGAACTGTTTTTTTTAGGAGTGTTATTAATCCCCAACTTTCCTCTAAACACTGAACCATCCTTTTCAATGCTATAATCTCCACTAAACATATCATTTGTATTTGGTTTAATAGGATTACCTGGTGCATTGGCCATTGGCGAGATTACCCTGGTATTCAATCTATAAGGTTTTCTTTTTAACTTCTCACTCATTTTAGTTCTCTTTTTCTTTTCAACAGGTAAAGGATCTATATTATTAGCTGACTTTTCTTGTACCATTGATGATGCCAAGATTTCTTCATTACTTTCCTTCGGTTGCAAATTGGTATTGTAATACTCAAACAAATGACTTGTTTTATTACCAGTAGAATAACTAATACCACCATAGTATTTACTGGATGTATCAGTACTAGTTCTTGACAAGTTTCTGTTCAAACTTCTATTAACACTTAATGATCTTCTTGGTAGATTATCTCCGTAAATATCACTGGTAATAGAATCTGATCTGGAATAGTCTTCGGGTTTTCTACCTGCTTCAGGATTATCTTCGGTGAAATGCTCATACAGTAACATCATTCTTCTTCCTTCTTCTTCAAAGTCTGCAAAGTCATTTTGATTGCTTGTTTCTAGCAAAGCTTTAGTATTATACAAATCATCGTCTTCCTCTTCTTCCTCATCTTCTCTAATAATGTGCTTTAGCAATGGCATAAATGCCAGTATATCTTCATCATCATCAGAAGCTGAAACTTCTTCAATAGCTGAATATGATGTATTATTTGTTAAACTAATATCATTTTTTTTCACACTAGAAGCCAATGAAACATCTGAATCATCGAATTTAATTCCTTTCTTGTCTTCATCTACATCTAGTCCTTCAGTTCCTTCATCTTCTTCATTAATAGTTGATATAACTCCACCCACTGGATTCAAGTTTGTAATATTATTCTTTTTGATGTCTTGTGAGTATTCTTCAACTTCGTCTAATAAATCAACATTATTATCAACGGTCAACTCAGCATCAATAGTGCTTATTGGATCCTCATAATTAGGATTCTTAACATTAACTCTATCGACATTGACCTTGATATGACATGTTGTGTAAACTGCTTGAACATTTGCTCTGGTATCTGAAGCAGTGATGATAGGCATTGGAACACACCAACCACTATCCCTGTCTGGTAAACCGTACAATGTAGGTATACTAGTATAATTGTTCTTTATAGATTCATCTCCTAATGATATTCTTAATATGTCCTTATCAGTTTTTTCGTTACCACTGATGAATGGTATAGAATTGATAACATCTAAAGCTTCATGCTCCAAATCGGTTAATAATAAGTTTAAAATAGGAGATATTAAATCGGCACCGGCATTAATAAATTCAGGCTTATTTAGATCAACATTAACAAAGAAATGTTGCAGGAAAACCAAAACATTGGCTCTTAAAATTTTATCTTTGTTAAGTAATAAACCAATTAAGAATATCAATATTTGTCCAGATTGTTTTTCCATATAGGTTCTGTTTATAAATCCTGTAACCTGACTGATAAAGTCTTTCTTCGATCTGAACTTTTTGTTTTTCAAAGAATTGATTAATCTGCTTAAGGAAGGTTGATTATGATTATCACATAGTTTGATAAATCCTTCACAGTCTCTTGCAATATCTTTTAAAAATTGTTCATCATCGAATGCTCTCAGGAAATTAGGTAAATTGGCCAACAAGGAATACAATACTCTGTTTTCAGTATTAGCAACAATCTTACTATCATCCAATAAATTCAATTTGTTTAATAATTCTAAAGACAACTTATATGCACTTGAAGATCTTAACCCAACCATAATAATACTTTGAAGACCATCAAATTGACCTTCCCAATTTATTGGGAAAGTAGCACCTAAACATTGAATAGTATCAGGAGAGTCTAAATCAATTTTAGAAACAAATTTATTTAAACTGCTCAACACCTCAATATATTCTTGCTCATGTATTGTACTTAAACATGCAACAAGTGCCCAAAACAGTTGAGGAAACTCAATCAATTTTTCAGGACTCAATTCAGCAGTCATTGCATTGAACGACATCAAAATTTGCATAGAAAACCCTTGAACATCAGTGTTATCATCACAAATAGTATTAGCTAATCTATGAAGCATTTCTTTTAGCATTTTCAAATCTAGCACAATAATTAGACATCTGAAAACTTGGAAGGATCTACAAGCAATATGTCTAACGGCACACAACGTAGCCCATCTACAAGAAATTCTTTGCCAATATTCTTGAATGTGGGCATTACCACCTACAATAGTCAAAATATTTTTAATGATTGTATCCATAGTCTTTGGGGATCTTGATCCTTTATTATCTTTCACCAATTGATTATAAGCCCAAAGTTGGCTTTTATCTTTAATCAAGGAAACTGTAAATTCAGTTTCTTCATGTGATGGGTTCAAGATGTAAATCAAATTACATAAGATCTTAGCAGCACTTTCTTGTATCAAAGGAATATAATGATCTAAGAAAATCAAACAAACATGTAAAAGTAATGGGATATGCTGCTCTAAGGAAGTGTGATTCAAACCTAACAAATTCACCAAAAATATGATGGATAAGTGACATTTTGAGAAGTACACATCTTTACCTTTATGCGGCAAAAATCTACCAACATCTAAAATATCAGAATATCTCTCTCTTAAACCTTCAGGCTCATTGAATAGAATTTGGTTATTAGGAATGGTATTTCTTGTATCCAAATCAGCAATCAATCTTTCATTAATGGCACTACCACCTGGAACAGTACTTAAGTACATAACAACATCTCTACACATTTCAACGTATTTGGGATTTCTGCTGGACAAACATGATTGTAAAATGAAATCTATTATAACATTAAAGTTTTGGAAAGAGTTACCTTTGGCCAAAGAAACCCATAATTGTTCTATTTCTGTTGGTGAAAAGTCGTTACACATAGCAGTGATAGCCATCATATTATTTAGCGTCATATAGGTGTCAATGTCTTCAGAATTTTTCAATTCTATTTTGGTAACCCATGGTATTAACAAAGCAACCAAATCAGCTTTTAATTCTATGTTTAACAACTCAACAATAAAGCAAATTTTAGAAAACAACACCAGTCTCTTTTCATCAGATGGTAATTCTGCAAACACATTAGAAATATTAACACTGGTGTTTTTGAACATAAATCTAGAATCATTGGAAAGTCTTTCTTTGAATACCTTGACAAAAGCAGAATCATGGTTTTGTTGTTCAACCTTTGATAATAAATCAATGGCATATGATCTAACTTCTCGTCTTTTGTTGACAATACCAAACAGACCTAAAGTTACTGCATCTTCCTCACTAATAATCAAATCATTAGATGCATCTTCATCTGGATTTTCATTTAATAAAGATTTAATAATCGTTGTATAGTACAATTCAGTTATGTCCAGCTCAATACAGTTATAGAAACATTCTTTTAAAACAATGTCATAAAGTTTTCTATTTGTTCTATTTGAATTTAATAAATTGGTTAAAGCTTGACAACCTAATTCCCTAATTTTTTCATCATTATCTGAAAACAAAATTTTGATCCAACTCATCAAATCATCAATATTGAAGGTTGTAGTAACATTTATAGAAACACCATTAGTTTGAACGGCATTTTCAGATTGAATGCTTCCATTTAACAGTTGAACCATTGTTTCTAAATTAGATTTTTCCAACTTAGCTTTATAAAACTCAACAGATGATTGTATTGATTTATAATCTCTACTTCCTGAATATGATTTTATGATGTTGTCATATCTTTGTTGACACAGTCTTTTGTATTCACCATAATTACACCATTCCATCAAGTAATTGAAACAGGAAATTTTACCTTCAAAAGGCAAAAAGTGATTTACATCGTTTTCAGATCTCTTCAATAAAGCTTGGTAAAATTTACCCAACATTTCTGAAAAATATAATCTTAAAGGTTGAAAAGTCAAAGAGTTTTGAACTCTGGTATCATTCAAAAAGATTTTGGCGTTTTGCAAAAAGACAGATATCATCTTTAGAATTTTCTCATCATTGTAAATCAAAGAATCTTCAAAAAATAATGAAGCACTAGTTAGAATGTGGAAAATCTCTATTCTAACAATATTAGCAGCAGATTCATATTTCCAGCTACTTAAGATTTTCTCAACACTTTCCAAAAAGGCACCAAAAATGTTGATATTGATGGAACTCAACCCACTAATAATGGCATTTTTAACCATGGTATTTTTAGTATTTAACAAAGGCAATACCATTTTGAAAATATCAGTGGCAGAAGTAATCTTTTGATGTTGAACACTGAAAACTTGTTGAGACTTTTTCCTTTCATGATTGAAATTAGAAATTTGTGAAGTAATTGATGTATTGTCAGTAGATGTTAACAGCGAACAAGCAACTATTAAGTAAACCTTCCATTGGGAAATAACATTTTCAGGTACTATATCACTTTGTAAATGTCTTCTAGAAGCAATATCTAAAACAACATCATGCAATTGGGCCAATCTTATGCAAACAATGGATCTGCACAAAGCCATAGCCATTGGGCATGAATTAAAGATAACATCAAGCAATTTGGGAAATGATCTTATCCATAAAGATGAATCTACTCCATCATTACTGTTCACAATTTTTAGTAAAATGTTGTTGTTTTGTTTACCAGTAAGCTCTTGTAACCTTTGTTTTTCAGAAGCACTAAATTTGTTCAGGTTATTAGAAGGAATTAATGTGTAGAAATTGCAAGTTTCTAAAATATTCATCACTCTAGTGCCGTTCTCAGCATAAAAATTGGAGTAAGAATATTTCTTTGAATGCTTAGATTTTTCAGCAATTTCTTTGGTTTCTTCATTGTTCAAACGCTTAAGTTGTTGAAGTAGAATATCGCTTTTTCTTTTAAGCAATTCATCAAATTCACAAACAATTTTTAAAACATGGACACCTAATTGTCTTATGGCGGGAGAATGAGAGCATAAAAAGAATAAACCATTACCTTCAACTTCGTCAATAACATTACATGTATTTTTGGCTTGCTGTAAACCTTCATTAATATCTTCTTCCGTCAAAGTCTCAAATTCAGGATCTCTTAGATGAAAATTCATCAAATCATTGGTGTTGATGGCTTTTTTACTTAATTCATTAATAGACCCTTCATAGCTTTCTAACCAACAATTTAATAACTTGACATAGATGTACAATAATCTTTTGTATTCAGAAGAGTTCAAATAAGACAAGTCATGAGTATTAGAAGTTATAATTTCGTCAAAATCAAAACTGTATTTTGAAAACCACGTAATTAGAGTGTATGGGTTAGTTTTAGATGCTAAAGACTTTAAAGCCATTCCAGAAGCTTCACTAATGATTATTTCTCTATGAATAGCATTTCGAGAAAGAATCTCTATCACTGATTTCAAAGATATTTTAGAGTTTATAGAGCAGCAGCAAGGCATTGTTTTGATCAAATGCGAAAACAACAATGACAGTATTGATTGCAGCCTTTCATGAGAATTAATATCTGAAGCATTTTGGTAATGACTGTTTTGACCATTTATATTATGTGTGTTTGACAAATTAGAAAACATACCTGAGAAGTTTTGAAAAGAAGAACCTGGTGTCTTAACATGGTCTTCTTTTAGTTCAAATGATTTTGTACCACAAGTGCTATCCATAAAAACAAATAGCTTATAGATATAGTCGGAAATATCTTCATACTCTTCCTTGATACCTCTAGACACAGGAAAGACAATGTCATCAAGTTTAAAATCATACTCTCTATTTTCTTTAATAGGAAAATCTGGGATTTCCTTGTTAGTAACAACTAATCCTCTAAAGGCGTTGATTAATATAAACAATTGATCAAAGTCAAATTTTTCTAAAGCAGTAAAGTTTTGTGATTGCTTTGCCATGATTACCAATAAAACATTTTCAAAAACAAAGTTTTTATGATGATAACTTATAGCAGTGACCATATCAACCAAAGCGTTCAACAAAATTGGATCCACAACTAGCCAAGAATTCTTTGGATTAGGAGATACAAACAATTTGAAGAGCTTACTCAACTTCTTTTCTGTATTGTTTAGTGATTCAGGACATCTGAATAAGTAAACCCATACTAGTCTAGATAACCCAACAGCAAATGTAGTTTTTTCTTCAGTAGTTTTCAGATGTATATTGACAGAATCTTGCTCAATCAATTTAAACCAATTGTTTGTAAAAATATCTTGTGGGGCAACACATAAAGTAGCAACAACCAGCTTAGAGATGTTAGACCACCATTTTGGTTCTTTAATCAAATTTTGACATGTTTTCAAGATAATATTGATAGTTTCAACCCAAACAGGGTGATTGACTTCTGCAGAAACGACTCCACTTAAGGGCAAGAGAATTTGTGTCAAAACCTCTCCATAAGCCAATCTGACATATTCATTTTTAGTTTTGCTAAAGAATTTAGCAATAGATTGTACAAAATAAGCACATTCTTCAAAATTCTCCAAAGGATAATTTTTAAGCTTCAAATATCTCATATCCAAAATCAATAATTGAGCTTTAGATTCTTCTTCAGTACTTAAATGTTCAGGCAATTTTTCTAAAGCAGATACAAATTTATCAGACACAGACAAAAAGCTTTTATCAGAAATCCAACCTAGCAGTTCAGCAAATGAATCCCAATTGGTAGTTCTGATTGTACTATGGGAAATTAACATAGGATTGGTGTTTTTCAATTGCTGAAACACAATTTCTTCTAACTTCAGTAAATATTCGCTATTTTCGGTATTCATTTCACACTGTTTGACTATTTCAATCAGCACTCTGGATAGAATGTAAATAGAAACAAGAGATTTTCTTTCAAGCACAAAAACTTCATTTCTTTGAGAATCAATCTTGTTACTTAAAGCAGTGATATCTCCTTTACTGTTATTTAATGATTCATTAATGGAACCACTGTGAGAAGAATCACTAACTTTGTTCAGGATTTTTCTTTTATCATCATCTTGAAAAACATTCAATGAATTGATACTGAATTTACTTGGATTCTTCTTGTGTGATAAAGCCTTTAGATTTTCTTTGGCCAGCTTTTCTTCTTCTTTCTTCTTCTTACTATTTTTTGAAGTTATAGAAAACGATCTAATACCTAAAGCTTTATGAGTTAACTTTCTTGTTAAGGATCTAGTTTTTAATGATTTCGAGTTTAACTCATCCGGAGATTTACCATAATAAATTTCGTTTGAACTTTGGGATGACAAATTGTTCGATGTTTTGCTAACGGTACTTATAGATCTTTTCTTTTTTCTATTAAAAGGGTTAAGGTCTAAAAAAGATGTGTTATTACTGTGTAAATCACTTAAATCATGTAATTGGACGTCATTTTGTTTTAAAAGATTTTCCAAAATCAATGTAGCATCAGCTGCACTTTGAGACTTTGACTTTCTCCAAAACATCATTGCATCTATTACTGGTTTAATATTACCTTTAGCTATGTAACCTAAAGAATCAATGATTCGATCAAATTCTATATTTCTTTCAGGACCCATAATGTCGATTATTGGTGGCTCCTGTTGAACATCTGCTGAATAGTCTTGCAGGCATGAAGATAAAAGTGCATCAGTGTATCTGACAAATTTTGTAAAGACTATATGCAAAGCATATTCTGAAGGAGACTTCCAATCTTCATTTGTATTATCAAAGCTATTGTTGGTATCTGTATAATTCACTATATCTGGAGATCCATCTTTTGGAAAAAATGAAGATATCCGTTCTATAATTTCACTATCTTCTTTGCTTATTGGTTGGTTTTGTAAATCATTTAGGTTTATTGGAGAATTGGGAAAGCTATTTTTAAGCTTACTGCTACTTTCCTCTTCAAAAGATTGTTTGAAGCTGTAATTGTCAGGTGAATCAGCCATGTCTATTGGAGTGAAAAATAAATCCTGAGGAGATTGTAAATCGTTCATAGGCACATATGGGGTGGGTTCTTTGATTTGTGATAAATTGTCGTAAGCAAATCCTGGACCCAAAAATTTCCCTCCGTTATTAGATGGTGCTTGTGTTTTATGTTCTTCATGTACGGTTGAGTTGGCAAGTTCCTCATGAAAGCTATATTTATCATTGCTTAAGAAATCCAAATGATGTTCGCTTGTATTTTGATATTTTTGCTGACTAGTTAAACCTATATTTATTTTCCTTTTTTCGGTGTTCAAAGACACACTTGAATGATCATTGATACTTATTGGACTGTTATTGAAGATGTTTAAATTATTTTCTTCAGACAAAGTTTTGTTGAAAGAATCTCGCAGAACTTTGTTGACATCTTTGTTAAGCTTTGGCATTGGAGAATTGGATTGAGTCGTGCTTATTATAAAGTCGTCATTAATATATTTGAAGTTGTTGTTGTAATCCTCAACTTTAGGTATATTGGTAAAATCATTTATATCATCATTCTCTTTTTGAAATAAAAATGGTTGATTATTGACAAAATAGTTCAAATCAGATTCTTGGTTATTTATTTCATCATCAATGTTGATTTGTTGTGTTCCAAATGATGTATTCATAGTGTTATTCTGCTCGTCATTTGATATGTTATCCTTTCCGTAGGTTGGAAACATATACTCGTTATTCATTCCTAATAGAGCTTAATAAGGGTCTTTTCAACTTTAAGTATATGATCTGATGGTATTCCAATTTAAGACAAACAATTTTTATAAGCAAAACGTTAGTCTTAGATTGAATCCTTGAATATATAGTCTTGGTGCTTGTTTAAATAACAAGTTGATTTGTATTGATCAGTTATCAAAGTCACACTACAGGCCTTTAGTCAAATGCTGTTTTTTCTGTCGCGTATGAAAAATTCCCTAAATAGGCCATGTCCAAATGTCAATTACACTTTCTCAATTGGGGAATATTATAAGATGTCAGGGTAATAATGAAATATATATCAGTAATTATTAGCATATTGAAGATCACTGTAGTATGAAATGTCAAAGGTACTGATCAAAAGAGGTTACTAAAGCATTACTTGTGGTTTGACTGTTTCAGTGTATTCACATCAGATGTTACAAGCGGATAATCAAGGTGAAGTCTTCAGTTTCGCTACCAAAACAAACAAAATAGATGATGTTACGAGACTAGAACGTGAACAGAATAGGCTGTTGACAAACACGACAGTAAACAAATGGCAAACAAGAAGATTTCAAGTTGTGGATACTCTATAATACAAAATCCCGCATTTTTTATAATATTGTTGGTCTGGCCTGCTGAGACTGTCGTATTGTCACTTGTAGGAAAGATACGAAGTAGAGGCCAAAAACTGGAAGAAACGAAAAAGCAACCAGCAAAAGACATCTTAAACCAACATTCTATCAGCATCTCGAACCAGTGTATCGACTGCTTCGGCGCTCAATGCTAATAAATGACTTAAAGCACTGTATTGGGCTTGTTTTTTTCACTAATGATACATTTCGGAGCGATATAGCAGTACCAAAACGTATCAGCGATTTTTTCGTTCCCCCCAAGCTGAAAATTATCAAATTTTTTTTAAAATATTTCATACTGTATATATAAAGGTAGAAAACTAGAAGGAATTAATATAGGCCATAAACCAAAAAGATTACACAGTATTATCGAAATGAGTTTTTTAGAACAACAGTTTAGACTGTTCAAAAACTTATTTGAAAAAAAAAATTCAAATAGTTTGAATGAAACAGACGACTACTATGATAACTTAATGAAGGAAATCACCTTTAATTTGTCGAACTTATTGGATGAAAAAAAGTATACCCTATTGAATGTAGTTACTTCTATCAAAGATGATATAACCTCGGTTGATGATGAAAGTAGACAGTGTAGTTTGGAGTATTTATCGATTATTTTGAGCAATATCAAGAAGGATACGCTATTAAACAACGAATGTAATGTTATATTTGATTTCTTTTTGAGCAAGATCTTGAACAGTTCTATAGATTTCTACTGCTTTAAACAAATTTTGAACTCATTTAAAAGCATTTTAACATTTGAGTTTTTACAAAAATCTTTTCCAGGTGTTCAGCATTTATTACAATTCATTCAAGATGAATACAATCCAAATGAATTTGTTGCTAGTGTTAGATATTCAATTTTTGAAATTTTGAATTTGATCAGAGTCAAAGAATTTGTGCAAGATGAATCTTTGTACATAAATGCCTTTTTAAACGTTGCCAATGGTGAAAAAGATCCTAGAAACTTGATGGAATCGTTCACTTTAAACAAAATAATAACTTCAACCTTTAATAAAGACATCACATATTCCCATTCTCAAAAACTATTTGATGTTTTATTTTGCTATTTCCCTATTACCTTTAAGCCTCCTAAAAACGATCCATATAAAATTTCTAGTGATGATTTGAAAGATGCATTAAGGGCTGCTATTAGTAATTCTGATTACTTTAGCATAGATGTTTTCCCAAATCTAATCGATAAGTTAACAGCAACTTCTATCATAGTCAAAAATGAAACTTTGAAGACTTTGAATGAATGTTTAATCAAATACCAAAAAAAGAGTATAGTCAAATATTGGCAACCAGTTTGGGATGCTTTGAAAAACGAAGTTTTAAGAGGTTCAATCGATGAAGTTGATGAAGAATATAAGGTTAACAACTACAAAGAAGCTTTGAATGTAATTAAGACTTTGTTCCATAGGTTAGCGGATTATGAAACTGAGAACTTCAGTTTTGACACTGATCTTTTGAATTTCAGCTTTGAAGATATAAAACATAACTTTGAGAACAACAAAAATATCAAACAATCTGCTGATATCTTTTCCACAATATCTACAATTAGTATTGACATGAATGAAAAAGTTTTGAAATTAGTACTTCCAGTATTTTTTGAACCTATAAATAATAACTCTGAATTAGACATGGAATCAATTAAGTTAATTTTGATGAACATTTCTTTATTCTTGAAGGAAGTTGCTGCATTCAAAGCTGAAATGAACCCAAACTCTTCAATTGTTCATTACAAAGACGAATTATTGGTTTTTTTGACCAAAAATTTGTCTTCTATAAGTGACAATGAAATCCATATTAAAACATTAAGCATTTTCCAATTGACTTATTTAATCAAGATTCCAGGGTATTTAAAAAGAGATGAAATTTTCATGGTATCTGAAATTTTATTAAACATATTCAATAGCTCTATTGGAGCCAACAAAAACATATTCTTATCATGTTTAGAGTGTATAAAAAGCATTGTTGCTGCCAATTATACTGATGTTATAAAAGATGTCATATTGTCTTCTTTGTTACAAAATTTGAAAACAGCAGAATCCAACCAAATCTTTGATAAAAATTTAAAGACTATTGCCAACATTGTTTTTTCTTGTTCAAGTTTGACAAGTTATGTTGTTTCTGAATTAGTGGATTATATTCAACCAAGTTCAGTTGTTGACTTGGAAAGCTGCTTTTTAGTATTAAGCACAGTTTATACCATTATAGACTCCAGATTAAAATCTGTTATTCAAAAAGACAGTTTCAATGCCGTTGTTAAGATTGACAACTCAGCAGATTTACGTGAAATTAGAAATGAATTAATAACTCCTGAAACTGTCGATGCATTATACCAAATCATTTTTATGTACGATCAAATTTTTGATCATGACGGTATTCTGGAAGTTATCAGTTTAGTATTCTTTAATTACGTGTTGGTTTTGACTCCAGATGAAAGAGTTTTGTTTTGTTCAAAGTATATCAAACCTATCATGGAGCAGGTTTTTACTAATCCAAACCGTTTGTCAATTCTATTTGTGAAGGTTTATGCTGCTTTGGACATTGAAAATGATGTTTTGCCAGCTGAGTTAGTTTATAAGAACTCCTTAAATGTGGTTTTCAAAATCAATGATCAAGTATCTCCTATTACTAGTATGAATTACTACATGATCACAGCTTTGGCTGTTAATAAAGACAAAAGCTTGATCAGTAGCATTGACAACTTGACTGAAATTTACGAAAACAGTAACCATAATGTTGGCTTAATGTTTTGGCTTGCCAAAGGATTGTGTTTAAGCAGTCACAAAGAAAGTAAAAACATAGTGAAATTTTTACTTGATCTGCTTAACGACTCCGTATTAGGTGAACAAATAGCTGAATCATTGCAGATTTTAATGGTCAACATACCAATATTCCGCAAAATAACCTTTTTAGAATCCAAGAATTTGAATATTAACAACTTGAATCAACAAAAAGTCTTCCATTTGATTGTACCTACATTGATAAATAAGTATAAAGAAACTGATGATGAATCTTTAAAATCTAAGTGTCTAACTGCTTTATCACATGTTTTGAAGAGCACCCCAATTAATATAAAGAATAACTTTACACAAGATTTATTCCCGTTATTAGTTAGTGCTTTGGACGCTTCAGCAAGTGATGTTGTTGCTGCATCTTTACAAACAATCTGTGATACCTTTGTTTCTCAACCCGAAATATTATTATCACATGTTGATACATTAATAATGAAGACACTTTCCTTATCCAAAATCTTAAAGAACGGTCCTAAAGTCAGAGCCTTATCATTGCAAACTTTATTACTATTTGTGAATGTTGTACCTATCAACGTATTACAGCCATATAAAAATATGATAATAAAAGGTTTAATACCTGTATTAGACGACCCTAATAGAAATGTTAGAAAATTGGCAGTTGACACTAGACAAGCCTACTTCGACTTAGGTATGGCAATAGCATAAATATATCATATATAAATTATTCTTGGTAATCATCTATAGGTAAATCCATCCCGTTTTCATCATCAAACTCCTCTGAATCTGAATCCTCCATGTCCACTGGAGCCAAACCAGGAGTAAGACCTTTATATTGACTAACAAGAGAATCGGTTTTAATGCTTGATGTTTTCTTTTTGTTCTTGTTCTTCTTAAGTTGTTGTCTCTTCAAAGACTCAGCATACTTGGAGTCTGTAACCAATAAGATATCGTGTTGAAGCTCTTTTAAATCTTCCTTAACTTCGTAATCTATGTCCCATTGCTTCAGTTTCATGACTTCTTTTTTGATCATTTTATTCAATTGCTTTTGTTCATCTGCTGTTAGATTTCCTTTCTTGAAATGCTCTTTTAGATTTTGCAAAGTAGCATTTTGTATCAATTGCTTCTTATCCTTTGTACTTTGTTTAATAGATTTCCTTAGCCTTTGTTTTTGCTTTTTTAAGATACTATCTTGCTTTATATCATCAATAAACGCTCTTTTCTTCAAACTATCATTTATAAGCTGAACTGTGTGTTTCTTTTTATTAAGTTTTTTGAATTTGCTTGATCTTTTCTGAGCTAACAAATCATTTGGATCGTCATATTCTACTCCTTGTATATCCGTGTTGTTGCTTATTCCTGGCAGAACGTTATTCAGTAAGTTGTTAACTAATGTAGTTGTGACTGTTTTGTCGTTTTTGTAAGACTTCCCCATATGTGTATCGGCTGTGGTCCATCCCATTACATTCTACTCCATTCTATACCATTCTTTCTCCAATGCTATTATCAACATGAACAAAACGCTATAAGCGTATGAAATGGGGAGAACCAAAAAAAAAAAAGAAATGTTAAGATTCGGATTTAAGCATCGTGATGCTTAAATCTTGTGCACACGCTACACGAAGTTATGAAAACACTGGAAATAATACTAAAAACGGTCGAAACAAACAGGCAACTACACAACTTTTGGTGTCTCTTCAGAGCCTTCAATACTTGCTATGGCTTCCAATTACCGTTGCTGGTCAATACAAACCCATAGGTGCACCTGACTCACAGACACGTGAGATATGTCTTAAATCCGACGCAGATCCTCACTGTTTTTGCAGTGAAAATTTTTTCTAAGAGCACTGTTTTCCCGTGTGTTTGTTATTTTTTTTTCCTTCCCTAAGTGTTGTGAGGAATAAACAACTACAGTGAAATATATATGATTATTTAAAAACAGTATTAGATATATAAACAGCAGTATAAACAACATAAACCAAGCAAATATTAACCTAACCACATAAAGGGGATTGTTTTCTTTTGAGTAATATGTCTGAAAACGTCATCACCAGTGTTGATGAGCAAATTACAGTGCCATTTCCAAAAAATCAAACGCAATCGCATATTTTAATTAAAAGATATCACGACCTAACCAACCTAGACCTTTCCACAGATGAGACCAAATCATCACAAAGAGACTTTGAATGTAATAGTATAGAAGGTGTATTTAAGCAAATTTCCCAAGATGAAGAAAAATACAGTGAAATTACGCAGGATATCAACAATCGTTTGAGTAATAATGTTGAATTCGACAATACCTTTGACAATGAACTACTACAAGACCAAATTAAGATGTTACAAAAGTTATCTACTGAACAATCTGTTGATAATGAGGATGTTATTGTAAATTCCAAAGATGATTTCGTTATTCCAGATATAAATAACTTCTATGATATAGTACAGTACTTGAATTTGAACACTGTTTTATTAAAAAATATCAATAACGATCCTACAGTTCAAACAGATGACAAAACAGAACTCGAGATATCAAAAAATATTGCTGATAGAATCATGTACTTAGAAAACCTACCAGCAAATATAGGATCAGTATCACTAAATGATTATTTGGAACTAAACACACAATCTGAGTTACCAACAAACATCGATTATTTCAAAATCAATGCGGCTATTGAATTGAAATCACTACAATTGCTAACTTTCCAGAAACATCTTAGAAAACAAGTTATTGAAAAGTCTTTGAATGATACTCTAACTTACTCACCTATTTTTCAAAGTCCCTTATACTCTAAGCAAAGAAGAATTCAACATATAAAAAATAGAACAGTTGTTAAGCATACCACCAAGTTATTGGAGGAGATTGCTGAACAAAGAAAACAAGCTCAATATAAAAAGATAAAGATCAAGCACAAAGAAGAAATGTCTAACTTGTTAAATGCTTTTGGAAATACTGAAAACTTGGATGTCAACAGATCCTATGGTGATTCAAAAAAGAAAATTTTGGAGAAATCAGACACTATTAGAGCCTTCATTGCTAGTAGTAATTACCATCAATTCTTAGAAAAAGAAGAACAAAGAAGAACTGAAAGAAATGCCAAAAAGAGACTTGAAGCTTTGAAGATGAACGATGAGGAAGCCTACATGAAGTTGATTGATCACACTAAGGATACAAGAATTACTCACTTGCTAAAACAAACCAATGTGTTTTTGGATTCTTTGGCCGATGCCGTAAGAGCACAACAAAAGTCTCAAATCGACGAACAAAATGTTAACGAGGCTGTTGATAGCGAGGATGATAGAGAAAAGAGAGATTATTACTCTGCTGCTCACAAAATCAAAGAAACCATCGACAAGCAAGCCAGTATTCTTGTTGGTGGTACTTTAAAGCCATATCAATTGAAAGGTTTAGAATGGATGGTGTCTTTATACAATAACAAATTAAATGGTATTTTGGCCGATGAAATGGGTTTGGGTAAAACCATTCAAAGTATTTCTTTGATAACTTATTTGTATGAAGTCAAAAAGGAAAAATCTCCATTTTTGGTTATTGTTCCTTTATCTACAATCACTAATTGGACTCTGGAATTTGAAAAGTGGGCACCTAGCTTGAACACTGTTGTTTATAAAGGTTCTCCAAACCAAAGAAAAGAAATGTCATATCAAATTAGATCAGGTAACTTTGATGTTGTTTTGACCACATATGAATACATTATTAAAGATAAAGCTCTATTGGCTAGACCTGTATGGGCACATATGATTATTGATGAAGGACACAGAATGAAGAATTCTCAATCCAAATTGTCTTTTACTTTATCAAACTACTATAAAACTAAGAATAGATTGATTTTAACTGGTACGCCTTTGCAAAATAACTTGCCAGAATTATGGGCCTTGTTAAACTTTGTTTTACCTAAAATTTTTAAATCTTCCCAAACTTTTACTGAATGGTTCAATACTCCTTTTGCCAATAGTGGAACTGCTGAAAAGTTGACTTTGACTGAAGAAGAAACTTTATTGGTTATCAGAAGATTGCATATGGTATTGAGACCATTCTTATTGAGAAGATTGAAGAGAGATGTGGAAAAAGATTTACCTGATAAAGTTGAAAAGGTTGTAAAATGTAAGATGTCTGCAATTCAAAAAGTTCTATATTCCCAAATGGCCAAGTACAACGCATTCTATTTGGGTGAAAATGAAATTGATGAAGATGGTTCTACTAAGAAAAATAAGGGTGTTAAAGGTCTAAACAACAGAATCATGCAATTGAAAAAAATTGTTAATCATCCGTTTGTATTCGAAGAAGTCGAAGAACGATTAAATCCTACCAAAAGATGGGATACTCCGTTGCTTATGAGAACTTCAGGTAAATTTGAATTATTGGATAGAGTCTTAGATAAATTCAAAGCAACTGGTCACAGATGCTTGTTGTTTTTCCAAATGACATCTGTTATGAATATCATGGAAGATTTCTTAAGAACCAAAAATATGAAGTACATGAGATTAGACGGTTCCACCAAAGCCGATGATAGAACTGCCATGTTGAAAGAATTTAATGCCCCTGATTCAGAATACTTCTGTTTCTTGTTATCTACGAGAGCAGGTGGTTTGGGTTTGAATTTACAAACTGCTGATACGGTTATTATCTATGACTCTGATTGGAACCCACATCAAGATTTACAAGCCCAGGATAGAGCACATAGAATTGGTCAAAAGAATGAAGTTAGAATCTTGAGATTAATTACCACTGATTCTGTTGAAGAGGCCATTTTACAAAGAGCAACTCAAAAATTAGACATTGATGGTAAGGTTATTCAAGCCGGTAAGTTTAACAATGATTCGACCAATGAAGAAAGAGAGAACTTTTTGAAACAGTTATTGGATGCTGAAGCTCAAAGAGAAGTTTCTCAAGCTCCTGGTAGATCAGCTGATGTTGCTGATGAAGATAGCAATGCAGCTGAAGATGATGATGATGATGATGCTGAGCTGAACCAAATGATGGCCAGAAATGAAGACGAAAGATTGTTGTTTGATCAAATGGATAAAGACAGAAAGCAAGCTGCAATTGATTTAGCGAAACAAGAAGGTAAAACCAAACCGGAACCTAGATTAATCACAAACGAAGAACTACCAGAGGTTTTCACCAGAGATGTCTCCGCTTACTTCAATCCACCAGAAATTGAAGAGGTTCAAGGCTCTAGAAATAGAAAGAAAGTCAGATACGATGACGGTATTTCTGAAACTAGATGGCTAAGAGCCATTGACAATGAAGAAGACTTGGACGAAGTTATTGCTCGTGCTGAGAGTAGGAGAAATGCAAATGGTGAAGATGTTGAGCTCAGTGACTACGATGGCGAAGGCGATGAAGATGACTTCATACCAGAGGAAGAGGAAGAAGAGGAATTTAAACCTAGAAAAAGAGGTCGTCAAAAGAAGTCTGTTGTTGATGAAGACGAGCATGTTCCTCAACCAAAAAAAAGAGGCCGTAAGAAAAAGACTGTTACCATTGATAATGAAAATGATGAAGATGAATTAGAAGCTGTTGATTTTGAGCCTGTTAAGAGAACAGGAAGAAAGAGAAAGGAAATACCATCATATGACATAGGTGAAGATGATTTCAAAGAACCTGAACCAATCAAAAGAAGGGGGCCTCCACCAAAGCCAAAGGCCACTCAAGGCGGTTTGATTGGAGCTGTATTGGAGTACCTGTTGCCAACATTAAGAAAAGTAAAAGATAAAAAGAAAACTTATAAATTAACTGATATTTTTGAATCCTTGCCAGATAGGGACGAGTTGCCGGATTACTACACAGTTATTAAAACCCCTGTTTCCTTTGAAGAAATTATTGAAGCTTCGAATAATCCTGAAAGTACTTTGGATGAAGTTAAAAACTTATTTGACACTATGCTTGAAAATGCTCAAACTTTCAATCCTGAAGGAACATGGGTTTACAATGATGCTGAAGAATTAAAACGTGTTCTTTCAAAAGAGTGGAGCAAAGTTGAAGATATATATAATGGAAACATTTAAATATTGATTAAAGAATTTGTTAAAAGTTTTGAGTCGTGTTTATTTATCTATTTTTTTTGTAACAAATAATTATTTTTTATTCTTTTCCTATTTGGGAGATTTGGTTTTTTTTTTTTGAAAAAAGTCAAACAAAAATGAGCTGTAGTAAATTCTTGTTTTATGGCTGAAAAGGGAAATATTAAAAGTGAACAATTAATTCAGCTGTTTTTTTGGTTTTTTGCCATATTGAAACTTGTTTTCACACAGTTTTCTTTGGTTATATGAAATTTAATATAAACTATATTATTGTTTATTAATTTTTAAAACAACAGTAATTTATGTAATTCTAAAATTTATAATATTCACTAAGAAATAATAATAACAAAAACCCGTAAATCCATACAGTAAACAGCACTAAAAATGAAATACATTCAAACCGAACAAACTGTCGAAGTCCCAGAAGGTGTTACT
>ERZ794936.139-NODE-139-length-47720-cov-32.614392_pt1 | contig 47720 bp, 27 predicted proteins | sample MGYA00511083_ERZ794936 | MGnify/ENA primary metagenome ERZ794936 (study PRJEB30137, sample SAMN04331409) | food metagenome | isolation source: Y2 must sample point D1 replicate A | place: Australia: South Australia | collected 2014 ... | reverse complement strand
TTTTTTTTTTTTTTTTTTTTTTTTTTTTTTTTTTTTTTTTTTTTTTTTTTTGATTTTTAAACGCGGTGTGGTATTGTCACTTCTTAACGATAGTCTCAAAACATGATGACATTTAAAAGACTTGCAGGTTTGTAAGAAAAGCCACCAACACCCCAAAAAAAAAAAACAACCAAACACTGAACGCATTTGTTTGTAGAATTACTAAACAATAAGTACCAATGTCGCAACCACCAATCCAAGAAATGGTTTCCTCTTTGAGAAACTCAAGAACCCAGCTATCTTTTGTTGACCAGCAATTGACTCAGTTAAAACAACAAGAACTGGTGCTTAAAAACACCATTGAGGAAGTGAACAGTCTGCCCCTTTCTGACGCGAGTGACGACAGTGGATCTACCAAGGGCAAAGTGTGGAGAAGTTGCGGACGTGGCTTTGTTTTACAGGACAAAAAAGTGTACTTGAAGGATCTAAAACAAAACAATGACACATTGAACGAACACATGAGGGCGTTATCTATTAAGAAAGAGTACTTGACCACAACGATTGAGAAAACTGTGGAAAACATGAAGAAACATATGAAATAAGGGGTTTTTTTTTATTCCAGGCTTTTCAACGCTTGCTTTGATGCTCATAAAGATAGAATAAGATTCCGGGAGATGGTTCATGGACACATGCTTCAAAGGTATATAGCAAGTAAGCATGTAATGATGTCTATGGACTGATCTTATGCAATATCACAACGCTTGATACAGTGCAACTCGAATTATGGTACGAATATTTGGAAAGATAGACTTCACGTGATCCATTTTATTCTGCTTTCTAATAATATATATATATATACAAAACTTTTTTCTAGATGCAACGGTCATCACCGACTTACAAAATAGAGTATATATGAACTTCAAAATTCTAAAGTGTTTAAACAGCGCTGTACCCTCCTCTGGAGCTGCTCAAGTCACTTGCGGACCCTCTGTTTCTACCCATTAGCTTGTCAAACAACTCCTTCAAAAGGGCGGGACAGGCTTTGATCAAAGTAACCAATTTTCCAATAAATTCGATTCTAAAGTCCATCAAGTTCCCGTTTCTTGCACGGACAGCAAGGTACGAGGAAGCCACTAGGTATATCAAAGTGAACAACAAAGCGTACATGACAAGGAAACTAAACCACGATGTGTGTTTTTTTGTTTTTGGAGGGTCTTTCGGTTTATCTTCATCGTTGTTATTATTATCGTCGCCGTTGTTGTCGTTGTCTTTTTTGTCAATTGGACATCCGCTTGGCCCATTCAACACAATGTCATACTGCATTATGTTTGTGTCTGGAATTTCAGAGACAACCACGCTTTTGACCATGTCATTTTTCATATTTTCATCACATTGCCATTTGATTGCAACATCCACAGACTGGGTCCCCCATTCGATGTTTTTGTAAGACACACCAACAGAGGTCCCGGCACCGTCTCCTCCATCACCACTTCCCACTGTGTAAATATCCGATGGGGCTACGGACCCAGGGATGTTGAATATTTCAGAAATTGACGGAGTTTTGTCATCTTGTTTGTCGTCCAATGTGATTTTTTGATTCCCGCAAACAACAGAATTTTCGTCACACGTTGACAATCTGTCCTTGTTTTTTTTGTTATCTTGCACAGAACAAATGTTTAAAAACCACGATTCTTCCACTTTGGAAGGCGGTAGATTCTTGGTCTTGTGGTAAACAGGTAATTCGTCCACAGAACTTACCTGTGACAACTTGTATTTTTGCAAAATACTGTTTTTTTTGCAATCTAAAGAGACAGATCCCGCATGAGACACGCTTATCAGTAGCGACACAGATATTAAAAGTTGTAGTAAATGTTGGTTCATTGAGAGATGAGTTTAGTGGTTGAGCTGCAGTGTGTAAAAAAGCCTTTCTCTCTTTTTCTTTTCGTTGGTGCATAGCATGATATTTTTTTTTAGTGAAAATACTATTTACTTATAACTTTGATATCCGATAAATTCATAGATTAACATTTTACCAAAAGATTACAAAAGGGTGAAAAACCTTGAGGAAGTGAGATGTCCCTGGGGTGACCCAAGAGAAAAAAGTTTAGGTCTCGGATATGGACAGACCGAAGGTGAAGGAGTTAACAAAGTATTTCTAAAATTTATTCGGACATAAAAAACAAGCCGAAATTATTTATAGAAAAAAAATGGGTTTTGTGACATTTAGCTGCTGCACCCATACATTACTAAATTAATACATTTTTTCTATGGTTTCCATTCATTAGTTTATTTTTTTGTACATTTTTTTTTTTGGTTAAAGTTTGAGTCTGCTATTATGTTATACACTGTATGATTAAAGCAAACAGCTGAGCCTAAAGACAAGTGTTTGTCTATGAACTCTAGCACCCGGAGCATAATACAACTGGGAGTCAGTCAATAGGGATAAATTTTTTTCTTTTTTATAGTAATCAAAAGGAGATGCTAGCCGCTGATAGCAAGCTAAAAACTCTAAAGATACTACCGAAACAACGCTGCCTTAATTATAACTTGGTGTTTTTTTCAGAACAAACATTACAAAGCCACCAACAAGCTAGTTTTTTACTGGTGCACACACTCTTCACCTTACTAGCTCCTTACACCCATGGTGTCACACCAAACAAACACAAACGCCATCATCTTCACGAATCATGATGCTCTTGAGCCTATAAGGTGTACGCTTGCGACGTTTTTTTTGTTACTTTCTCTAAAGATGGTTTTTGACGCTTTAAATTAATTTTAGTCTCACGTGATACCAACTAACAACCTACCCGACCAAAACTAATTTTTGGCTAATGATTTTTCTTGTTTGACCTAATTAGGTAAAACCTGTTTTTCATTATACGAATTGATAAAGATTTTGAAAAGAATTTCTTTTTTTCTTTTTTTTTTTTTTTTTTTTTTTTTTTTTTTTTTTTTTTTTTCGTTACTTGTTTTACGACTTTCTATGAATTTTTCCAACTCTTCAACTTGCTAATTGTCGAGCCTGTTTTTCATGCTTAAACCCAGGTGAACTTTTGATCGAAATTTCTAAGCTTGTAGATGAATTCTAGTATTGATGATGGTTAGGTTGCTACAGATCTTCTCAAAGATGCGTGCAGTTGCTTGAGGTTGCGTTCAAATAATTCTTTCAGCCCTTACAATGGCCTTACTGTTGTGTATACAGGCTCTTTGACAGTGTATGTATATAATAGTAATTAACTATACTCACACCTGTAAGAATCTTTTTAACAAATCCTAAAAAAAAAACACCACACAGAAAAGTACGAATAATGGCTAGATACGGTGCTATTTCCACTAACCCAACTAAATCTGCTTCCGCCAGAGGTTCTTATTTGAGAGTTTCTTTCAAAAACACTAGAGAAACTGCTCAAGCCATCAACGGGTGGGATCTAACCAAAGCTCAAACCTACTTGGAACAAGTTTTGGACCACCAAAGAGCCATTCCATTCAGAAGATTCAACTCTTCTATTGGTAGAACTGCTCAAGGTAAAGAATTCGGTGTCACCAAAGCCAGATGGCCAGTTAAATCTGTCAAATTCGTCCAAGGTTTGTTGCAAAACGCTGCTGCCAACGCCGAAGCCAAAGGTTTGGATGCTACCAAATTGTATGTTTCTCACATCCAGGTCAACCAAGCTCCAAAACAAAGAAGAAGAACTTTCAGAGCCCACGGTTCCATCAACAAATACGAATCTTCTCCATCCCACATCGAATTGGTTTTGACCGAAAAAGATGAAACTGTTGTCAAAGCTGTTGAAGATAAAAAAGTCAGATTGTCTTCCAGACAAAGAGGTAGACTAGCTGCCCAAAAAAGAATCACCGCCTAAATAAGTTGAAACAAACAATTTAATCTGAATGGGAGAAAGAATACGAAAAAAATGAAAAAAAAATAAAAACAGAAAAAACATCAACAAAAACAGCAATAAATTTATTATTGCAATGGGAAAGATCAAGCAAGACACTCTGTATGGAATTATTATACATTCCTTGTGAGACTTTTTGAAAAGAAATAGCAACACAAAAGTGCAAACAAACATTACCCCAGAAATGTGTGTTTTCCACTGTGCATGTCATCATGATCCCACGTTCACGACTATTTCTACATGGCATTATCTTTTTGCATAACGTTTTTTCATTTTATTGCATCTGTTTTTTTTTTTTTATGTGTTCATGTTTTTCGACTATTCTTTTGAAGTTAGAGAAAATTTTTTATATTTAATTTATTACTATTATCATTTTGTTGGAAATTATTACTTTCATTGTGCCCTTTAACCATCGCTGTATTTGATTATCTGTATGTGTTTTATTACATACAAATGCAGAATTTACATAAACATACCACGTCCAACAATCAAGACTTACCAACAATTTATGATCATCATTTTCAACTATTGTCCTCATCTGTATCAAAGCGCCACATGACGTTCAGTAGGGATGATTAATAAAATGAATATCACCAAGTGTATGAAGATCCCGTATATCACATACATGGTTTTGGAAGTCCTGCTTGTAGACACATACTTGTTGATAACGTTAAACACTTGCTCAAAAGCATTTTTGTCTGAATCATAGTTGTCGTAATAACTAGCTGGTTTGTATCTGTTGAAGCCACCGGACTCTATGTCTTTTGCACCATGACTGTTTCTGTCAGGTTGTGTGACAATCCCTTGCTTCAACTTGTCCATATCTTTAGTCAAACTCTCTATTTTGGATAACTGCATTTTCAACTGTTTTTCCAACTCAACATTTTTGTTTCTGAAACGGTCCCTTTGCTGTTTTATTATTTGAAGCATCCCGTTTGCAGAGTCCAAAGAGTCACCGTTCCCACCATTTATTATACTCCCAACAACACTTCTATTGAAGGGGTCTCTGTTGTTAGAAGTATTTCCGGTCATAGATGGCAAGCCACCTCTTATGATGCTCTGGGTGTCCGTAAACTTAGAGCTCACATCGTCCAGATTTTCTAAATCCTCTTCCAACTTGCGGTTTTCCTCAGTAAGTCTGGAAATTTCATTTGTGGAATCTTGCAATTGAGCACTGAGTCTAGTTTGATCTTGCTTCATGTCTTCCACAGTCCCTCTCAATTCTGCCAACTTACTTTGAAGCTTCTTGTTAGTTTCTAAAATGCTAACTGTTGTTTCCTCGCTGTACTGCTTGGAAATAGCCCCTGCACCACTGCTGGCATTAGTGGCATCTGTTTTCTTGTTTTCCAAAATTGCATATTGGTTTTTTTGAAGAGTCTCTAACCTATTTTTGATGTTTTCGTAATCTTGACGCTCCAACAAAGTTTTGTCCTTGACTTTATTTGCTTCCAAAAGTTCTGCCACCTGGTCCTTCAAACCAGCAACAATTTTTTGTTCTTCCTCTTTGGATTTTTGCAAATGCTCCAATTTCTCTAGCAAAATGGAGTTTTCTTGCTCAAAGCTTTGCAACTTTTGTTTTGTTTGCGAAATGTCAACTGAAGATGGTCCTTTGAAATCATCGTGTGTATTTGTTCCAGGTTGCTGAGTTTCTAACTCGACAATCTTTCTTTGACAAGACTCTAGTTCGTTCGTCACCAACTCATAGTCTTCCACACTGATGCCATTGGAATCATCACTAAAAGCACCATTGCCAAAGCGTACACTGTCTTCATTGCTCAAAACCTTTTCCAAAATCGGACCCAAGTCTGGCAAGTTTGAAAAACGAGACGCCATTTTTTCAACAACCCCATCGCTAAAATTGCAACGTGCAGTCAATTCATCCACAGCGCCTTGATAGTGTTTAATCAAAGACTTGTATTCTTGCACGGCTAAAGACACTTCTTCTGGCGACGATGGTTCATCCATAGCCAGCAAGGGCTCAGAAGACTTGGAACTTGTTTTTTTGTATTTTTTGTTCAACTGCTTGGTCTCCTCAGCAAGTTTGCCTCTAGTCCCCAAGCTTTGCTCAGTGTACTGTTTAATTTGAGCCATCGAGTGCAAAAGTTCCTCTTGCAGCTTGAGAAAAGAAACATCTGCCCACAGCTTCACGGATTCAATGTCTGAATTTTCAGTCATGTTCTAACGCTCCTATGTTTTCCGCTGTTTGATGCTTGACAAATTTTTTTTTTTTTTTAATTGTTACAAACGATTTTTGCAAGATCCTTGAAACAAGGTGATAATACAAATGTACAATTGTTTTCTCGATTTATTTTTAGGAGTTCAAGAGTTGATGCTGATGTTGTCATTCGCCGAGTTGTCACGAATCCCTGTTTACCCTCCACCCTGTTTTAACGCAGGACGTTTTTAGAAAAACACCATTTCTAAGTCACGTGAATTTAGCTGTTACATATCAATTACAAAATTTAAGAAAGTGGCCATTGTATCAACCAGACCAGTAGCGATAGAACTGAGGAGCGGAAACCGAAATAGGCAGACTGTCTTCAATATTTTCCTCGTCTTCGCCACTTTCTTGTTTTTCCTTTGTTGCATCCTTCGCCGCAGATGGCTTGAGTAGATTGGGTGCCAAAATGTCCAAATGTTTTCTTAGATCAGGTTTCTGTTTTGTGCCATCATCCAATTTGCTCACCAAGTTTTCATACTCTTTGTAAAACTGTAGTTTTTCAAATATAAATTTTTGACGCTCTTGCAAAAAATAGTGCTCTTTCAAAGTCAATGATTTTTCTAAAACTTTTAGCTTTTCTAGTTTAAGGTCAACTTTTTGCATTTGTGCGTGCACTAATCTGTTCGTTACATCAAGTAATTCTTTTTCCCCATTATCAGCAAAATGTCTTGCGCGGATACCCAAAGCACTTAAGCCAAAATGAACACCGTCTTTCAATGTTGGCTTGTTGTTGTCGTTAAACGTGTCATAATCCTTTGTAATGTGCTGCACCATTTTTTTTACTTCGCTTGGATCACATAACCCAACCAAAAACGCAATAGTACTCAAAACGGGATTATCAGCTTTTGAAAATGGAAGGTATGGGGCGTACTTCAAAGGCCCGATGCCATTTTGTGAGCCATTTTCTTGGCCCATCAAAAAGGGGTCTTCTAGTGGCAATTGCAAAAATTTCAAAATACACTCTTGTGGTGTCTTGTTTCCCAAAAGATTCGACGCCGTAACCCAGATATCTGAGGTCAATGGTTTTGAAGCGGATAGAGTTTGATCTGAAATTAGTTTCACCAATTTTGTTTCTTCCTCTGCGGACCATCCATCTGTCTCCGCAGAATCGTTCGATATGACCACTGCATCTGGGGCATTATCCTTTGCGTTAGTATTGGTTTCATATTGAGAATGGGTTTCCGCTTTCACATCGCCCATCTGAAGAGAAGTTTTCCGCTTTTTCAACGGCGGCTGCTCGGGATCAACAGAATTTGATTTTTGTAGTTCCTGATTCATCAATTTTTTCAACCTAATCAAATCCGGCAATTGCACAGAAGGTTTGTATGATTGAAATGGGAACAGGCCTCTAGGGGCATCATGTTTGACTTCGAAATCTTTTGTGGACGGTGGCTCTATGATATTTGCTGGTTTTTTTTGTGCATCAACTTGATAGTTGATCAACCCCCACCTGTTCAAAAACTTGTGAATTCTGAAAATGCAGCCCGAATCACCGCACAAATTTCTTCTGGCGGATGTGAAAGTGAAATACTCATCTGGACTGATCCTATATGTGTTCACCATGAAGTTTCTGTATTTGATATATATTTGAGGAGTTTTACTCACAATTCTGTTGGTAAAGAACTCTGGTAAATTTTCCTTTTCAATGCTGTGAATTTTGGTCAAATCAAACCAACAAGAGTAAGATGGAATAACAACATCATGAGTTTGCGGAATCGAAGGATCAATCGGCTCTGAAATCTCGTTTTCTTGCATGTCGACTGATTTTAAGGAGCTTTCAGAATTGGAAATTTTGATCGGTATAGAGGAAGCAGCGTGGTTCGCACCCGCATTTGCCCCGTAATTCCCGGTTTCCAAATCTCCGTTATCCATGTCAACATCCTTTGCCTGGTCATCGTTGGGCACGTTTTCTTTGCTTTCATCAATATCAGTTTGACCAGAAACAGGCGGGTTTACAATATCATGTAAATTTTCGCCGTGTATCTGGTCTAGGCTCTCTTTTTCTGCTTTGCCTTCAATAGTTGGCTCATTATTTGGTTCACTTTGTGATTCATTATGTTCCACATTATTTTCTAAAATTTCATGATTTGTGTTGCTGTCGATATCATTTTTAATGTCTTGCTTTGATTCGTCATTGTTTCCAATTTCTTGGTCAGCAGAGACCGGAAGACTTTCATTGTTCTGTAGTTGAGTTTGTTCTGTTGATTGTTTTTCTCTTGTAGGTTGTGCATCTTCCACTGCAGATGCGTTTTGCATTTCTTCATCATTTAATGATGAAGTCGTTTCTATGGCAGCTCCCATGCTTTTGGCAGGATCCAAGTTTTCTTCTTCCTGCAATGCATCACCTGCAGCAGTTTGAAGATTAGATTTCTGTTCAGCAATCACGATTTTTTCCGGGTTTTCGTCAGCGTTGATATTCTCATTCTGCAGATTTCCGTTGTAATCTTTAGTCGCGTCCGTTTGAGTAGCTGGTGATTGATCCAAAGCACTGGCTTCTGTTACTGCTGGCTGCTCTATGCCGCTGGAAGAAATGTTTTGGGAACTTTCATCATGTGCCGCCTTTGCATCAGGTTCTTGCTTAAAGCTTTCTCCATTACTTGTCGTTGCGTTCAAGTCATTGGTATTATTTCCCACCGATACTGATTCAGCACCCTGTTCTTCACTTTGAGGAGCGGTGGCGGTATCAGCGTTGCTAGCCAGCGGTGTATCCCCATTTTTTCCTTTTGATTCTTCTATCTTATCAAAATCAGGGTTTTTTGCACTGTCTTGAGTTTCAGTTGATTCCTCCACTTCTTGTGAAGCACTACGTTTTTGCATTGGTTCTTCTCTCAGTTGAGACGCATCATTTTTGGCATCGTTTTCTTGTTCAATCGATTTAATTTCTTTGACATTATTTTCATCAGCCAATTCTTCGGCGCCGTCCATCTGAGCATACACAGAATTATCATTATCTTCGTTTTCCCCAAATAATGACGACTGTTCTTCTTCCTCCACTTCAACATTTTCATTCTCATTTTTGTCTTCCTCCACTTCATCATTTTCTTTCTTTTCTGCTTCTCCTTCTTCGTTCCCTTCTAAATCTTTCAAATTATTTTCGTTTTCTTCCTCATCATTTTCTTTTTCATAAACCTGTTCAGCTTCAGGGTCCTCAACCTCATTATTGTTTTCATTGCTATTTGATTCACCAAACAAATCACTGTCATGAACACCTTGATCTTGTTGAAAAATTTGATTGTTTAGATCATCACCTTCAACTTCGGTGCCAATTAGGTTCTCCATCTGATCATTTCCACCAAAATCAAATTGGTCATTACCACCACCATCAGCAGACTCGCCAAATTCCATAAAACCTTCCATACTCGTTTGTTCGCAAAATCTTTACTGTGTTTCTTTCAAACAATTGACCTCAGATTCTGTTTGATTGGGTTAGCTGAAGGGACTAAAGTCAATTGATTTGCTTTTTTGTTTCTTTTTATTACTTGCTCTTACTTCAAGTATTGCAACGTTTGTGTAACTTCTAGAAATAGCACTCAAATGTTTATTCACCTTGTCAAGTTACAAATTCGGTTCTTACAAGTTGAGTTTCTTCAAAGTATGTTGTTTAACGTCAGAAAAAAGAGTAACCGGTAAAAAAACATTCAACAGATTTGTTCCGGGTGAGTGTGTTTAAAAATGCATGAGATTTCACGTGACAAAATGGTACAACGTATCACGTGGCTATGACCAATGTGATTGAGATCGCCATTTACGAAAGCATAAATGTTTATGTCTTATTTTGTCAACGATGATAAACTCGAAAAGATGGGATTACAAGTTACTATTGGAAATGAATTTTTTTTTGCTGATCAAGAGTAGATGTCTCCATATTTACAAAGTAATATTGCCGTTTCGACTACGTTGCCTCATAAAAAGAAAGAAACACAAGCACCAAGACATAGCCAACACCATAACAACAACGACTGCGTCTAATTGGTAATTAAGTTTCTTCTTGCCCTTTTGCTGTACAGTGCGTTTTGTTTGATGCTCGACCCACTAGGCCAATGTTTGCATTTTTGCTTTACCCTTTACGTGAGTTTGTTTCTGATGGTTTTGTCTATGGTTAATGCCATTTCATCTGAGTCGGATTAAAAAATGCTTCTAGAACGAGTGGGTTTTTTTTTATTTTTTTTTTTTTTTTTTTTTTCAATTGATTTTTTTTCAATTGATTTTTTCTTTTTGATTTGTAAATTACGTCAGTGTTATGAAACAACTAAAAACAGAAATTCAAAAAAAAAAATAAAAAAATGTTTCAAATGCCGTACACTAGAAGGCACCGTTACATTATAAAGAATTGCGCAGATCTAGATCATTGAAATCATTCTTTCGGTGCAGTAATATTTGAAAAAAGACACTTGAACGACGATCATTGAAAAAGAAGGCTGAAAGAACGAATACTGATAAAAACCACGGCAACTCTTTTCAGAAAGTTGTGACGACTTGTAATACACACACACACACACACACACACACACACACACACACACTAGTTTCTACAGTTTTTTCTTCTTAATGAAAGACAATCTCGTTAATTGTTCAAGTGATGAGACAAAAAAAAAAAAAATAAAAATAATAATAGCAGTTGATAATGTTTCAACTTTGCTTTTTTTGCCTGCAATTGTTGTAGGAAATTTTTTCTGTAAGCTGTTTTGTTTGTTTCTACACAATCGGCTTTTGTTGATGCGCAACAAATTGCAACTCCATTAACTTGACAACCTGAGTAAACTTGAAACACCATGTATTTTCTTGTAGAGTGGCAGAACATGGAGAAAAGAAAACAGCAAAAAAATCTCTCTTTATTAAATGATATTTTTTTCAAGCTTCGAAAATAAAAGCACAAAACGCTAATGCCGTGACTATTGCATCAATACTTACGTTGACTCTAGCAGCACTTGAAATGAATCACCGATACTTAATACAACTTGGAACCAAAAAGAAAAAAATAAGATAAAAAAAAGAAAGGTGCAAGTTTGCTGCTATATATATATATATATATATCTGGATTAGACACAAAAACCATACGATACGTAATAGTGAACATGATTCCTGGTTTTTCCAATTATAAATACTTGTATATAGAAAAACCTCAATTAATTTGGTTATATTAAATCATTGGAGTGATTTTACTTCAAGGAAGAAAATTATTTTTCAATAGGCTTCTGGGATTCAATTGCTGCATGAAAAAAAAAAACAACAACCATCAAACGTTTCCTACAGACATGATCCCAATATTGACTATATTTCTCCTGTTGATCTCTTCACAACTGATCGAATGTTCCATCAATGTCATAAAACCACAGAAGGGCGCATCATTTGACGCATCGTCCAGTTCCTCCTCTGTTTCAGTCACAGTGGAATGGGTTGATGACGACACGTTTCCTACATACAGCGATCTATCCTCTGTCACATTCACATTAATCACTGGAGAAAATACTGATATGAATGCCTTGAAAACATTGGCATCAAAAGTGTCAAAGGACAAATTTACCAAAACTGAAAGCAGCGGCACAGATCATTACACTTATGATGTGGAGATCTCAAATGACCTAGTTGGTGGAAATGGGCAATATTTTATCCAACTTTACGCTGTTTACGACGGAATAGGTGCGGTGGCTGCTTATTCTCCACGGTTTTACTTAGAGGACATGTCTGGTTCCGTGACAACGTACACATACTCCTACTCCACTCAGCCTTCCATGGGGTACTACATCACAAACAATCCATACGAAACCACAACGGCAGCAACAACAACATATGACACCAGTGCCTCGTTCACGGTTCCGTACGTTTCACAAACGGGTCCATACAGATTCGCCCCTATGCAGCAACAGCCAAATACAACGGTAACGGCAACTACATGGACAAGAAGATTTCCAACAAGTGCAGTGACGTACTACACCACAATCAACACAAAATCGTTGTACCACGTAACAACAATCACTCCGGGGTGGTCCTACACGTTGACCTCCGATATCAATTACCAAACCCCGGATTCGTTTCCTTCTGAAAACGGAGGGTGGTACAATCCAAGCAAAAGAATGTCTTTAACAACAAGAAAGCTTAATTACTCTGCACACTCAACATCAACCACATCATCATCATCATCAACTGCCTCCTCTACAACAGCTGCATCCACCAACTGATTCTCCATAATCTTTTGGAGAATTTTGTTTGTGCGGAGCATCCCAATTAAAGCAAATTGTTTGTCAACTCTGTTTTCATCAACACACAAACATTCATTACTAGCCATAAGCATACATATAGAATTTATAAAATAAGTTTAACAAACTTAAATTTTTGACTTTTCAAAACTGATTCAAAATGATCAGTAGCAAAACTTGTCACGTGGGTTGGATTCCCGTAAAACGTTTTAAATAACTTTGGCAATTGTCAAAAAGTCGTTAACATAGTTTTCTTTCTTATAAATGCTATAAACTGGTATACTAGAGTAGTTTATCCAAACAGATTTGGCAGGTTGCCTGCAACAACACTTAGGGTGGTAACTCCTTTCATATTAAGATCCTCATTTTCTTCAAACAACAGCGGAATCACATCTAAAATCATTACGGACAGGTCCCCGCCATCTGAAACTCTTACAATAAATTCAAACCACACTTTTTTGGTGGCTCCGCTGTTTGCACTCAAAGGAGGTATGACCTTGGCGTTTAAAACACTCATGGCAATCTTGCAACTGTTGATAGGCACCATTTCCACTTCTTTGCCACTAGGACTGCTACTAGGACACGTAAGTGCAATTTCCGCATTGTTTCCCAACCCTGACGAGGCAGCATTAAAAATAGTCTTGTTTTGAGGAGCTTCTGGGTCGATGTATCCCACCAATCTAACAATTTGACCCTGGTGTTGAATTAAAGAGCTGCCGTCAACCCTGTGTGTTACGCCTTGTGTACTCATGGTGATAATTTGCTGGTTTTTTGTTTTAGTGTAATGAAAAATTGAAATTGAACAGGTTTTGGGTGTCTTGTCGTCTTTCAGCTTACTGTATTATGCGTTCCTATATTTGCAAACGTAAGAAGAAATAGCTGTTTTCACAGATATCCATCAAAATAGACTCTTGTATGGAAACACCAATTTCCAAAGCGAAAAATTCACAACGCGTTATTTTCATATTTCAAACCAAGGGGAGGGTAACAAAAGACTTACGCGTTACAAATAAACCACAACAGTCACATGATATATATTTATATTTATATTTTTATTTTCAAGTCGGGTAGCAATTAAAGAGAGAATAGTACGTCTCGGTAATTTATAAATTTTTTGTATGGTCAAGTTCTGCAAACTACCGAGAGCTGAAGGGGAGAAAAAAAAAAAAAAAAGATACACATTTGGTTTAGACTAGGACATCCATAATCTGGAAGAGAGTAAAATAGGTTAGATGCAGCCAAGAATGGAAATAACCTCTCGTCAGAGTTGGAAATGGGGGGTCTCTCCGAGGTTCCAATTGGAATGCACATATTCTTATCGCAATGCATAATTTCTTATCGCAATAACATGATTTTTCGGAAAAACGGTGCTGAAAAATATTCATAACGTTGCTTCAAGAAATTCTTGCCGAACTCTAAGGTGTATACATATCTATATATATAAAGGGTATTAAACTAAGAATTATCCATTCCACTCGTTCTTATTTTTTTTCCTTCAGTATATCAGAAAAAAAGAAAAAACAACCAGACTGCAACCACTAATTTCAACACAATGGCTATCATATATGATACATACCCACAAGAAGACAAGCTTGTCATGTCGACCAAGGACACCACCAACGCTGGTGTCAGAAAAATAAAGCCAATCTGGAAAAAAGTTTTTGTACTACTTACATGTATGTCCTTTTACTTTGCTTACTACAACTCTTTTTTTTCCAAAAACGGTATGGTCAGCTTTTGTTCAATGCCTTCAACAACTGCTTCTTCAAACTGTCCGATGATCAAACCGTTATCACCAACATTTGAAAACTCCTCTGTGGAAAGAATTTTGCGCGACCCTGAATTCAAAAAAGAAGCCATTGAAAAATTTTCTGGTGCTATCAAAATCGACACCGAAGTGCAAGACGTAAATCCATCTCCCAAAAAAGACAGACAATACTGGTCCCAATTCACCAAATTTCAAGACTATTTAAAAGAAACTTTCCCGTTAACTTTTGCCCATTTGGAGCTAGATATTGTCAATGAGTTTGGTATGGTTTTGACTTGGGAAGGTTCTAATTCAGATTTGAAACCTATGATGCTTACTGCACATCAAGACGTGGTTCCTGTCAACCCATCCACTGTGGACCAATGGACATTTCCACCTTATAGCGGTGCTTACGACAAAGAAACCGATACCGTTTGGGGTCGTGGTTCCTTTGATTGTAAGAACTTGTTGATTGGTGAATTGCAAGCCGTGGAAACTCTATTGCAAGACGGATTCAAGCCAACAAGAACCGTTTTGGTTATATTTGGGTTTGACGAAGAAAGTAGCGGACCTCATGGTGCAGCCACTTTGTCCAAATTTCTTTTGGAAAAATACGGTTCTGACGGTCTTTACTCCATTGTTGATGAGGGTTTTGGTGTTGTGAAAGTCAGCGAAGACATCTACATGGCCACTCCAATTACTGGTGAAAAGGGACATTTGAACTCTTTGTTTGAAATCAAAGGTCACGGGGGTCACTCCAGCAGTCCTCCAATGTCGGGCCACACAAACATTGGTGTTGCTGCAAAATTGATTTCTCTTTTGGAAGACACACCTTTTGAAGCAGCATATACCCCTGAGAATCCAGTCTGGAATTTGCTAACATGTTTGTCTGAACACTCAACCAAGTTTGACTCAAAAACCAAAGACATTATCAAAAAATCTGCCACTTCTCCAAAATACCAAAAAATCTTGTTGGAATTTTTGCTTGAATCCCAACCTTTCAAAGAATTGGTCAGAACGTCTCAAGCCGTTGATATCATCAAAGGTGGGGTCAAGTCTAACGCTTTGCCAGAAGACGTTTCCTTTGTTGTCAACCACCGTATTGAAGTCGGATCTTCGGTTCAAGAGACCATCAACCACGATTTAGATGCAGCTCAATCTATCGCAGAAATATACAGCTACGGTTTGAAATACAAAGACGAATTTTTGATTCCAGAAACCGAAAACGGATACATTGTTTACGATTATACATCAGATTTGGAACCTGCTCCGGTATCTCCTCACAACAACAACGCTTGGGAGGTTTTCACTCAATCCATTCAAGAAACATTTGAAAACGGGGTTTTTGCCAACTCTGATAATGACATCAGCTTCTACGTTACTGAGTCCTTGGCCACATTCAATACTGACACAAAATTTTACTGGGATTTGACAAGAAATATTTACAGGTTCCAAGCAGTTGTACTACCAGAAGACGCACTAAAGAGCTTTCACAGTGTCAACGAACATATTGCAGTCAAAGACCACTTGTCCACGATCGCCTTTGTGTACAACTACATTTTGAACGTCAATGAATACGAAACCAGCGATTAAATATCAAACAAACTTACTCTAACAAAAACGCTTTACATCATTTACCTGGTTTCACCTTGAGAATAATTAATACTTGTAAGAAAATACCAAAGTTTTTATTGTCTCTAGGAGTTGTACTATTACATATATATATATATATATATATTTATTTCTCAGATTTGTGATTCTTTTAGTGAATTATCAGTCAATCACTTTATTTTTAAAATTTGTTTTTAATCTGAAAATGGAAATTGATCTCTTCACTTGTGTCATCAACACTTTTATTAGAGGAGTTTGAATAAGAAGTTTTTTTTATAATATCGAGTATTTTTCTTTCGTTCAATGGTGAATCCTTGGCTGCAGTGCGGTTGTGATTTTTGTATTCAATCTCATATTCTTCAAATCCAACTTCTAAATCCGCCTTGGTGCTCTTGTTCAAATGTGTTGCTGGATTGGTTAAATAGTCCGTTTGGTAATCATGTGACTGGATATAACTGTACTCATCGTCCGAATAAAACTCATATTTTGCAGATGAGACCATCGTTCCAGGAGTTGTTGTCATAGTATTTGCTGGAGTGTTTACTAAAGTTGGTTTAGTGCTGCTGTTTGAGTTTATTACGTGTTTTAACAAAAAATTGTTGGCTACGGTTTTCCTTTTGATAAGCCTTTTTTCTTTAAAGTAATCCAGAATAAACCCCAGCCTGATTGCTCTTAAAGCGGTTTTGTACATTTTAAGTGCATCTGACGAAGTTCCAAAAATAAAGAATGCACAATACGACATGGTGTGAAACAGCCATATGCTCAACAAGGGTTTTTCATTTGCCAGTTTAAAAATTGTCCACCAACTATCGTTTTCATGTATTTTGGGATAGCTGTACGTTCCAGTAACTTTTTTGCATGTTTTGATAAAAGTGTACAAAGATGAAGGAAACATGATCAAAATAATCAAAAAACAAAAAAAAATAAACCTTGAAAACCTTGTTAATGTCAAGCCTGATTTTGTGCATTGCAAAATATCTCTGGCATCTTTCCTTTTAATGTAAAATACGATCAGCAGTCTTGTTGATAGAATTAGTGCAACAACAGAGACTACAAACGGCCACACAGCGTAAACAACAATCATAACCCAAGAAGTTGAAAAAATGTTTTGACAACCACTATACGTGAAGATTCCAAACCTGAAAAGCTGAACAAAATAACTCAGTACCATAGCAATGATTGGTGGGAAAGTGACAATGGCAAACTCTTTGCACAGATACGAAACCTGTGTTCTGTCAGGTAGTATTGTTTCTGCTTTGATGATTTCAGTAAGCTCGTAAGCAATCCGCGCGATGCAGCAGGGAACACCAACATAAGCACCCACTTCGATCTTGATCATAATGTCGCACCACCCTTTGCCGTCCCAGGAGTTGAAAAAAGCCAACCCTTTGCCACTCCACACTGCGGCATCCACTAATGACTTGAGGTTATAAAGGAACAACCAAACTATTGTCATTAGTGCGGAAATGTTTTTAGTTTTTGTGTGCCATATTAAAGGAGGTATCAATGCCAACAAAGCTAAGGAAGATAACGCCACGATGGCAGGTTGAAAAGTCATGATTTCCTTTTGTTTTTTAATGTAATTGCTCAATAAGTTGGGTTTAGTTCTTTTTTTGTTTGAACTAAAAATTTATTGCCTTGGAATGTTTTTCCAAATTGTGTAGCCAAAGGTAAGCCATGTCTAAGGACGTTATATATATATATATATATATTTAATCAATCATCCATAATGCTAAATGTCTTTCATTTTTTGGGGAGAAACCGTTTAACAAGCAATTCCATCTGTTTCAGGTTTCACCATGTTAACTTTTAGCCTAATTTTTGCTCTTAAATGCTGTTCTAGTGGTCACCAAGCTAACTGTTTTTATCTTTGGTATGATAATTTCCTTTTTTGGATGGATATGGTAAGATAAAGACGCCAGCTTGTCATTTGTTTCCCTCAACTTGTGCCAGCGGCTAACAACACTTCAAACAAGAGCATTCTTCAAGCATTTGGCAAAAGCTCAAGTTTTGAACACTTAGCTATAACTACAATAGATGAAGCTCAGTCTTGTCAAGTTCTAATCAAATGATTTAATGTCAAACTGTGTCACTAAAAGACCCTGGTTGTTGAAGCTACTTGATAAAAGGTCCTAATCTTGTATCCCGTGACTCGTTCGGTTAAGAGATTTTCCGGGATCTTGCATTTTTCCAAGATCCCGGGGAAATCCCAGAAAAAATATAAAAAATACATCTCAATTGTTCCTGCTACTCATGTTTCTTTGCCCAGATAAATTCTGAGGGTTTGCTTCCCAAAAAACATGACTGCATATTTTGGACAAGAGCAATTTCAATAAATATTCGAATAAATGTTTGTTGTTTCTATATTTAAACACTTTCTGAAAAGTGAAATGTTATGATTATTGTCCTCTTATTGCAGAATCTGCTTGAAGCTTTATTTAATTACATTTGAAATACAGAAGTACACTTGTACTCATCTTAATTTGTATCTGAAAGTAAATATATTAGGTCTATCATTCTTTAATCATATTAACCATGAAAATATCATAAAAAAAAAAACCAAAGTCAAATAAAAAGAAATTCAACGCTGCACCATGTTGAACCCAATTGCTCTTCTTCTTTCTGCTTCCACACTGTTAGTAGCTGCTAATGCACAAGGTGTGGTCACCTCAGGATCATACAACTCCGACACATCTGTCGACATGCTGTGGTTTGAAAACGTTGGTTTCAATGGTTACTACAACATTGTCTCCAAAGTTTCTGGTGGCGACACATGTGATTGTGAGATTTTAACCGACACAAATTACTACTTCACCGGTCCAAATGCTCCGTTGGATGAACCGGTCTCTGTTCATTTCAGAGGTCCAATGATTTTACACAAATTTGCCTACTACACAATTGACTCCTTTTCTTTCGATGATGTTCCAGACATTAGTAGTACCAGTAGCAGTAGCTCTAGTAACAGTATGAGTACTATGAGTAGTAATAATGGTAAGGATTCTAACAACCGTTCTCAGCAAAAAAAAAGAGATGACTCTTCTTCATCATCTTCTTGGACTAGACAAGCATATTACGAAGACAGCACACAATCTGCTAGCAACGTCACTTTCTTAACCAAACAAGGTTCAGACTCAAAATGTTTAGGTAAAGCATTGTCCTTTGCTGACACCACTGGTGTTGGCAAAGCCTCTGAAGCTGCCATTCCAGCAAACAACACTTTGATTGGTTCTGACGAAGAGTTTGTTATTTTTTCAAACATTTCTTGCCCTGAGTCTGACCCTTACAACAGATGTGGTGTTTACAGAAAAAAAATTCCAGCTTATGAAGGTTTTTACGGAACTACCAAGATGTTTTTGTTTGAGTTTGAAGCTCCAACAGAAACTCAAGCCAATTCGTCCTCTTTCTCCAACTATGACATGCCTGCTATTTGGTTATTGAACTCCCAAATTCCAAGACAATCTCAATACCCAACAAATTCAAATTGTTCTTGTTGGGCTTCTGGGTGTGGTGAATTTGATATCTTTGAAGTTACAAACAGTACACACGTCAATGAGTTCTACTCCACTTTCCACACTTTCCAAGGAACAGACTCTTTGAGTTATGGACTGTCCGCTGCAGAGTATGTTGCCAGAAAAACAAACTCAACCATGACCGGTGGTGTGGTTTTTGACTCAGAAGGTAACACCGTTGTATTCATGAGCGACTCTTTGTCCTTTGACGAAACCATTTCGGCTGATGCCGTTCAAAAAGCAGTCAGTGCTTTGAGCGACGACCAAGGCGATTCTTATTTGTCAAGTGTTGCAGTTTCTTATACGTCCACAGCTTCATCAACCGGAAGCAATAAATCACAGAGTAGCGGTTTTGCCGTTGAAAGAAACTTTCATTCCTTGAAATACTTTTTGATCACCTGTGTGTTGTCTGTATTGAACTTTGTGTTTTAATTGAAAGCGCAGGTTTTATGTTTTTTTTTTTTCTCTAAACTTTAAAGAACAAGACGTTCAAAAAAAAAAAAAAGATTTCTTTATGTTTTTTAGGTATTTATGGCTTCATTTAAGCATATATATTTGAAAATTCTATTTATATGCTCTTTGAGATGTACTTTGTTGGAAAGAAAACAAGGCGTACGCTCAGTATGCGCCCTCTGAATCCTTGAATCTTATGCTCAAAAATATCATTGCTGTTAGAATACAATAACAACAAATAGATGCCAGAGCACGCATGGCCCATCTCAGGACAACACTTTCACAAGCGAAATGAGACTCAACAATATCAAGAACTGCTTCTTTAAACATGTTTTCTTGCACATGTCTAGCTCTAGCAGGGGCGACACCTTCAGTAGTTGCTGGGTATGCATCCGAGCTCAGATCATTTAGTTCAACAGAAAGTTGGGACTTCCTGGCCCTTTCCAGTGGTTGAGTATCGTTTGACCCGTTTATCCTGTGCGAGTTACTGGCCAGCGTGTCCGAGATCTCAGGGTCTAAACTGAAACAGTTATTCTCCATGTGTTCTTGAGCCTGAAAAACGGTGGGAAAGGCAATTTCTGGGGGAAGCGCAATGCCATAGTTTTTCAAAGAGTCTTTCCAAGTAAAAACATAGAAGGCAAGACACAGCAGAACTAAATAAACCCACAAAAGAGGAATCAGCAAACCATAAAAATACAGCTTCACAAAAGGCGATTTGCGGACAAAAACACATCCGTTGCATACACATCGGTCTGAGTTGCAGCCCGTTTGCTCTTCACGTAGAGATGGGGCATTCAAGTGTTTAGCCTTTGAGGCACCTGGAAATATCATGGATCACGGTTGATGAATGGTTCGCCAATACTATGTGTGGCTAGCGGTGTGAGATGGTTGGATGGCGCTGCTTTTGCAGCTTTGCATGACGGCAGTGTCTTCACTACGCATGGCTTGTTTGCCTTTGTTCTTCTCATAAGGTCAGCTGGGGCAATTTATAGCAACTTAGAAATCAGAACATGGCAATGTGGTGCTCAGTTAGTTTTATGGCGGTTGCCAAGTAGTTTCAGGCTTCATTTAAATATTCTTCGTACACGATTTCGTCTGCTACAAACCATAATATTTTACTTTCTTAGAAATTTCCTCTTTGAGCGATATCAACGAAAGGAACCCGTTCTAAAACATGGCTGTCACAGTTGCTCACCAGACACAAGAGTCTTTCCGAAAGAATGCTTTGCTATTGACCTTGTTCACCAATTTCACATCGATCTTCAATGTCCATTTTCTGCATCCCTTGCATATTTCATAATTCTTGTATTTTTCTTCTTCACATATATGGCAGCTGTATCCATAATTGACTTTTTGTAATTAGCTGTAAGCTCAACCGGGGGATCAAAATGATTCTGCTGAATTTCTTTATCAGTCAACGAGTGTATGAACTCTCTGATAATTTTTTTGCAAACGGAGTGAGGCAACTTCTGGGTAGAAAATTCTCTAAAAATAACATTAGGAACGAAACCACTAAAAAAATGTTTCCACTTTGATTCTGCAATTTCCACGGGCGTTTTGTTGTTCATGCGAGAGCTGCTGCCTCCATTGCTACTACTCCGGCTCCCATTGTCTTTCCATGAGTTTGAGCAATTTTTCACGGTGTATGGCGGTGTCAAGGCGCCAAGTGAACCCTGCGTTTTCACACTTGCTGGAGGTTGATTTGTTGCAGCAGAAACAGTAACTTTCGCGGGTACACCCTTACCAGCTTTGCTATTAGGACCTGCCGGAAAAGACTTTACACCTGAATCGGCACTTTTATTTGTTGGTGGCATTGGCCCACTTGTGTTTTCTGACCTATCACGAAAACGGTTGTCACGCAAAAATGGTTTAGGGTGAAAAAAACGCGATTGCTCATTAGACTTGCTTAAGGGAACGTACTGGGATGGGGTTGGAGAGTCTCTGGAAAATTTTCTGCTCGAGAAATCTTTTTCTTGCCGATCATCGTGATCAATAAACCTTTTTCTTCCATTGAACTGATTTGGAGTCGCATCAGAACTTTTGTAGGAGTTAGAAAACCTAGATGGTTTGTTGTTAAATCTTGATTGCAAAGGCCGGTTGCTCGAACTAGGTGAAGAGTGTGGACCAAAACGACTGGTGCTCATTCCATTGTAGGGACGGTGCAGTTGCCGTTGATCTAACTGCGCGAATTGTGGTTTTCTCTCAGCATGAACAAAAGGGCTTGTGCTAGGTTGTGAAGCGGTCTGGTTGATGCAAAGTTGTGGATTAGGTGCATTACTCTGAGTGCTGGGTGACTGAATATGTCGTTTATTTTCATTAGCAAGGGAAAATGAATCATGCAAAGGAGAACGGGGGTTGTTTGCCGGAGAACTCTGAAATCTCTCCATGTGCCTGATTCCCTTGTTCATACTATACGGCTGAGGGGATTGTAAAGCATGCGCGGATGTTGGTGGCAAAGCTTGTGGTTGTGCAGAGTGTTTACTCATATTCAATGGTTCCGCTTGAAACCTTTTCTCCGTTAATTTAGTTGCGTTTTGATTTGGTCCTGCAAGAACTGGAGACACAGCACTGACTGCATTACCATCAAATTGAGGTGTGGTAAATTTTTCCTCTAATTGGTCCAGTGATAAATTTTTTTTTTGGAAAGTACCATCGGCTGACAAAAGAGTGCGTTCCATAGACAGCCCGACTGGATGTTTTGCATGCAAATCTTTCAAGAACGGAAGTTCTGTGTTTTCAGTTTTAACTGGTGGCAATGTTTGGATTTGAGAAGTTTCGGCAGATTTCGAAAAAATTTGGTTTTTTTCAATTTGGGGAGTAGCTGATTTGGTTGCGACAGTTTGTTCCAACGACGCTTGCAAAGGATCAATCATGTTTTCAGACAAAGGTTCTTGCTTATTGTTTAAAAACTTACTTTGCGTCGATAAATATCCGTTTTCGGCAATTCCAATTCCAACAGAATTTTCAGCGTCAGGCTTCAAAACACCAGCGTTAAATGCATCAGTACGAGGAGTGGTCTCATGAGAAACTGATTTTGTTTTGGTAAAATGGCCCTGCTGCAAAAGTTGGGCACTGCTAACTTGTTTGCGGTCAGGTATTGGTGAAGCACTGAAAATATTTCCCGGATGTGGCAGTAGCGTTTGAGCAGCGTCGGTATAACGTTTGGTGTCATTCAGCCGTTCTTGTTTTCTTTCTTGTCTTCTAGAAACTGCTGCTGGATTGGGAGCCGCTCCTTTTGAAGTTTGAATCTTCTGGATTCTCTTGTACACTTCAAAAGTTGACCATTTTTCCAAAAGTTTTTTTGCTGAATCTGCAATCTGAGGATCCAAAACTTCACCAAGCTCGTACCTATTTCCCAATTCTTTTACAAGTTTGTCAATTCTAGAAGAAACAATGGTGTCTCTGAAGGTTCTCGGCAATGTCAGTAAGTATTTCAAAATGATTTTAACGTATCTTTCTTTGGCTCGCAAAACATCCAAAACATTGCTGATTGCGCTGTACCCGTGAAGTTTGACCATTTCAAGTTTCAAAGTTTCATCTTTCGTTAGCATAACTCTTTGTATCAACTTCATACATAATGCTTTGCTGCGAGTTTGCAACAGAGCTGCAACAACTTTGCTGACTTGGTCTTTGTCATGCATTGGCTCCATCGTGAGAGTTTTCAAAAAATCTTTATTGATACCTTCTTCATCAATTTCAAGTTTCTTGTTTTCTTTATTGGATTTGAACGACTGTCTGAATTTTTTTTCAGCAGAGCGCGAAGATCCCAACGCCGATAGGAAAACATCGGGTAGCAGATTCGTAGTGTCCGTTTGTACTTTCCCACCTAGTACACCAATACAGTTAGGTTCTCCGCAATAACATTTTTGTGCTTTGGCACCATACCTATCAACATTATAGTCAAACGTTATTTCTTCTCCCCGCTGGATATCGCGCTCTGCAAAAATCCCCATTCTCAGTTTCCCTTTGACAACCCATTTTGACACATATGCATTTGGATTACATGAATGATTGCAAAATCTTGCTATACAACCTTTGGTCGTTGCATCTATAAATTCTCCTTTTTGTAGCATCATAAAGTAAAAATGTTTTCTTTTTTCAGTATCCAAGTCATAATCAATCATCCTTTGGTTGAATTCCTTTTCTGTGATGACCTCACCTATATACTCGATAATAAACTGTTGTGCAGGTATCTGTTTTTGGGCAATGACTCCATAACCTTTCTTTTCCGTTTGGATAATAGATATGTCCGAGTATTGTTTCTTCTGAAACCTTTGGTTTTCACAGTCTCGACCACATTGACTGCATCTGCCATTCACACACTCAATCTGTGTAAGTCTATTAATACAATCGCTGTTCTCAGCACACGCCTTATTGGATCCGTCTTTCCAATCGTCTGAACAGTCACATTCCATAAACTCTTCAAATCTTCGCCCACGGCCCAGACCTTCGCGTGAGTATGTGCATTCGTCAATCTGTTGAAACTTTTGACATGCTTCTTTGGTTTTATTTTCCAAATCTATGTAGCTCACAAACGGCATAGTGGGTTTGTCGATTGTTTCCGTGCTGGTGTAAAATCTGCCTAAGTAGCTGTATGTGGATGTGTAGCAATATCAAATACCGCAGTAGTAGTGTAGGCAAAGTATGCTCTATCTTCTCTCGGTTGCGCTTGCTCTATGCGGTTGACTTTTTCAAATATTTGAACTTGCTTTAAGATTTGGAAATGACAAATGATGAGGCCATGGAAAAGGTAAAACCGTACATTTTTCAGCGAGCAAGAAAAGAAAAACAAAACAATCCGCAAATTGGAAAAAAAGCACAAAAACGAAAAATCCCGGCAACAAAAGAAAACGACAAGATAAACGTTACATTTTTGTGTCCCCAAACGAGAGAAGTTCTACAATACTTTCATCGGAATTTCGCCCTTAGCAATCATATTATACCTTTGTATATGCTGTCATTTTTTTAATCAAAGCAATCGTTTGATTTCTTCATTGCAAGTTGTTCATGCAGGAAAAACGTCTTTTGAGATTATATAAGAGAATGAAGCTATATGATTCAGATGCCAAAAACATTTTGCGATTAGACGGATTGTTCTTATTAGCAGTCACGACATGCTGTTTGTCTATAAATGTGATATATTAAAAAACTAATGAGATAAAATCTCTTATTCAAAGCATGTCATTTGTTGTAATGGACAATTTCTTTGAAATAGCTTAATAATTCATTGTGTTTTTTCTCTAATGTGTTTGAATCAGTACTTTGCGTAGCCATGTGTGACTCCACGTCTTGGAAAAGCACAAAGGCTTTTTCAAAAATAGCTTGCATGGCCTTCAGCTCATCGGTCAAATGAGGGTTGGATTTCAGGTTGACTTTCCCACTGGAGTGAATGAATTTGATACATCTTTGTTGAACAAGACCCAACGAGTCTGCAGCCAAATTTTTCAAAAGGATAAACTCTTTAACTTCATGAGTCGGAAGCGTTACTAATAAACATTTCGACTCAACAACAGGAGATTGTTTTTTTTTGTTTTCTTCAGAATTTTGATGTTTGTCTTGCAAAATCTTCAAGTCCATCTTTAATGCTTTCATTAATTGTGCCTCGCTGTACTTTGAGTATGGAATCGCCTGAAGGCTAAAATTAGGATTAAAGCTGGCCTGGTATGAGGTCAATCTTGAGGGAACCTGTCTATGGTAATAATGTGTATTCAAGCAGTCCAATGTTTTTGCGTCAAAGTTAATTTGCAAATACTCAGAGTGTTTGTCGTTTTTAGGTTTAATTTCCATGTCATTTCCCATGGTGTTGTAGATCTTACTTTCATTGTTCAAAACCATGTTATCAAAAGCTTTTGACACAGACTCGTCCAGTTGAATCTTGTCGTCGTACCTACTGGCAGATCTGTGCATGTGATTAATTTTGATTGTGCTGTTGATGAATCCAGGTGAGCGATGTTTCAGCGAGCTAACCATTTCGTTACCTTGAGTCAAGTTCTTGGGACTTGGTGAAGGCCAAGGATACTCTGTGTGTTCAGTTACTTCAGGAGTAGTCACCGTTGAATTTTTACCCCTCTTGTCGCAGTCATTTAAGTGGTCAAAGGTTTCGTGAGCGGCAGCTGCAGCAGCTGTATTGTTGATAGACATATGCAATAATGACCTGCTGCTCCCGCCACTCTTATATAACGATGGCCTTGCAAAAGCGGAAGATGTTGAAGAAGAGAGTGTTCCATTTTTGGCTTCTTTGCCTGATCTGTTTGCAGCAGACAACTGCGAAGAGTCAGACGTTGAAGGGGAATTTGCGCGCTGATTCCCAAAACTACCAAACCACGAACCTTTGGTGTCAAATGAGGACGACAAAGAAGAAGACAAATATTGCACTGAAGTTCCATCACTGAACGAGGACGAATGGAAAATCCCACTATTTTGCCTTGATAAGCCAAATGTCGTTTTCTTGTTTTTACCGCTATTTGGTATAGCCAACCCTTGAAGAGTCGAGTTTCTGTATGAGCTTGAGGAAGACTGATCTGGAGAAACAAGCGGAGACGACGGCACTGATTCTTCCAGCAAAAAATCTTTGAATTCGTTGCTGTACTTTGTGTTTAGAGTTTCGCTTGAGTTGTTCTTGGATGAGTTTGTGTCTCCAATGAAAATCTGTTTTTCTTCTTGGTCTTCAGGATCTTGTGTGTAATTCGCATGACCATTGTGTGTATGCTCAGAATCATTCGCAAGCCATTTATTTTTCCCATGATTTAATAACACTTGCATATCGTGTATTCTATTTGGTAATATTGCAGAAATGATCAGTATCAATTTGTTGGCAATTGATGAATTTCCTGACAGTAATACAATTCTTTGGATCTCATCTTCATGATTGTTTTGCTGCACTTTTTTATAGTCCACAATGATTTTGGTTAAAAGGTAGAGCAATCTTTTGTTACCGTCATCTTTAAGCTCAAGCCAGTTGAACACTTGTTTGAACCAATTGTATGCAAATGTTTTCTCATAATCTAGTGGGGGTGTGAATAGTCTTGGTATTTCGTAATAGGACAAAAGGTTTGGTATAAAATTTTGCACAAAACTCGTGAATATTTTTTCTGTTTCCATGCCAAATCTCTGAGGTTTTAAGTCGGTGTTGAATTGTGTATTTGTTGATGGCACAGAAATTGCCAATTTTAAAGAAAGTTTATGCTGCACGTTTTTGAACCAGAAATATAACCCGTTGTTCCAGCCTTCCAATAAGGAACTCAAGTATCTAGAAGACATCAACATTGACACTGAAATTGATGTCTTTGATGGTGTCGGAAGGCACGACAGTGTGGAGATCAAAACCAATGGCTCGTACAATGGGATCTGGATGATCCTGAATTTGGTGTTGTGATCAAACAACAGCATGTCTTGTGCTGGGTTGTCTTGCATATTTCCATGAGATTTAAACTCTGCAGATAGTCTTGTTTTTTTTTGACCCATTGATTTGGGTGCCAAATATCGAATTGGTGAACCAAAGATATACTCTTTCAATTCTTTTTGAGAAATTAAGGTGGATATGTTGTTGTTACTGCTTCTGATCTTAAAGTTATCATTTTGTGCAGTATTTTCGTGACCATCTTGTTCCCCACTCTCTTTCTTATCGTCTTTGATTGAAATGTTTTTCCCATATGAGTGAAACCATTGTGTTGTGTTGTCTTGAGTGGCCGTTTTGTCCAACATCAAATCGTGATTGCTCATTCCGATGGCCGAGTCCTTTTCACTTGCTATCAATAATCTAAACCCATCAACTCTTCGAAGACTCTTTGTTTGACTATTCTTACCAGTTTTCTTAGCATCAGTGGTGGTATCAAAACTGCATTCATCCACCCCATTATCACATATCCTCTCCTGTGTTCCGTACAATGCTAGTTTACTTTCATCAGATATCCCCTTTAATGAAGATTTGAACTCATCAAAATTGCTCAAGATAACTAAACTCGAGGGTAGCAATTTCCTTAATGGTTGTTGTTGTTGTTGTTGTTGCTGTTGTTGTTGTTGTTGTTGTTGTTGTTGTTGCTGTTGTTGTTGTTGCTGTTGTTGTTGTTGCTGTTGTTGATGATGGTGTGTTTTTTCTTGATTTTCAAATCTTTCTTGAGTTGGCGTATTTCTTCCAGATACCTCATTGTTCCTTGAATTTGGAAAACCATTGTCTTGAATTAATCCTGATTCTTTGTTTGTATTTGCAAATTGACCTTGTTTTTGAAACTTACATGACAACGACAGGGAGGAAGAAGATGATGGAGAATAGTTTTTGGTGCCTAGCCCATTTTTGCTATTATTTCTTCTCAATATCTTGGAAAGAGAAGACTGCTCTATCCGCGGCAGTTGTTTAGAATTATCATTAGATGAATCACCACCATTGTCCAAAACGCTTTTGATTGTACCAGAAGATCCGTTATTTCTTTGTAAACTTAATTTTTTGGGTATTCCATCATTCATCATTATATTTATTTGTCACTTAAAGATTGCAAAAAAAAGCAAAAAAGAAACAAATTAGTGTAACTTGGCACTACAAGTAGCATAACCTCTATACTTCTGCAACTTTGTTAGGGACCCGTTGGAGATGGGGGGACGGGAGGAAAGTGAAGTGGAGTGCAGTGGAGTGCAGGAAGGGAAAGGTTTTTGTATACAAGTTGTAACAGTTGTCTTTTAAGTTGGAACAGTTGTCTTTTAAGTTGGAACAGATAAGATTTGCAAAATTAGCGTTTTCCAATAAATCACTTTTTGAAGATTGACGATAAGAGAGAATTTCTCAGTATAAATAAAGTAAAATCATCAAAAAAAAAATAAAATAAAATAAAATAAAATAAAAAATAGAGAACCAACCTATGGGCCCCGAGTGATGTTAAATGGGCAGCTTTAACCCAACAATAATTGTATTATAAAACCCAAAGCACGTGATGCTACATGCACGTGATATCTTTTGTTTTTCGTTTTTTTGTTATCCAATCTCAAACTGATTTTTTCTCATAATTGTGTCTTTTGTGAACCATTTATAATTTCAAATAATGAAAAATATCAAAGACCTTCCTGTGGGACAGTTCCCGTGGAAGAGTTCTTGTGGAAGAGATATTGGTGAAAAAAAAAAAAAAAAGATGAAAAGAAGTTGTTTGGTTATATCCTATTAGCATAGCACTTATTTTAGTATAAGGATAGTTGGTTTTTACGGTTGCCTGATCTGTTGTTACACCCATTACACTCAATAAAAGCAATAAGGAAAGACCGTTTACAACATAATACAGGCCTTATTCTATTATATGCAGATATTAAATAAAGGTTACGTATAATATTATTTATCTGGATTGAATGTTGTACATATTAATCGCATAAACATGGATTTTCTTCAATACTGAGAGAAATTAAATAAATAATTAAATAAATCGGATAAGATCAGATTAGGTCGAAGCGGTAATTTTTCTTAGAAAAAACAATGAATCGTGGCAGTCGAACTTGGAGTCAAGGTCAAACGCGAAGTCGACATCGGAGAAAACAATCAACTATGTGATGAACAAAGAAAAAAAAAAAGTAGCACAAAAAAGTAGCACAAAAAAGTAGCACAAAAAAGTAGCACAAAAAAGTATAACAAAAAGGTACCATAAATAATAGTCACAAGGTTATTCAAAATATATAATCTGCTCATCATTCAAAATCATTAACATTTAAATCCTTGTCATCATCATCATCAGTACCATCATGATCTTTAGCATTTTCATTATATTCGGAAACACACCAACATCAGTTGTTCAAGCTTTACAAGAATGCCCATCTTTGAGATGTCATGTGGTTCAATTCGGATATAAAAGCCCGTTTCTTACATGTACGTTTGAACTTGATCGTTTCTTTTCATTTGAGTTTGCACCTATTTTGCCGATATTGTGCACCTTGTTAATACATTAAGCTTTGTAAGATGTGATGATGATGACGATTATTATTATGACGATTATTATTATGACGATTATTATTATGATAATTTCCATGCATCTCCAAAATAAGACAAAAAAAAAAAAAATATACCCCGAATACCACATATATAAAAAAACAAATACATATACACAAAGGTTGTTGTATTTTGTCAATAGCAAAAGAAGAAATACTAAAAAGCACACACAACTGAAATAAGGTTTTTTTTTATTGCCCCTCACAGCTTGAAGCACAAATGACATTAATAATTCCAAAATGGCTTATGTACACGCTGATCTCTTCCTTTCTGTGCATACTCGGAGTCTTGACCGTTCCGTTGATATCCGTTGGTGTGGGAAATTGGTCGCGTGGCCGCAAAAGTGCAGTGCAATTGCAAACACATAGAGACTCCATTAACGCAAGATTATTGAACTATGGGCTATCCATGTCTTCAGGATCGATGCTTCTCACCAGTTTATATAAGATGTTACCCAAGATCAAGTCCGGGTCTGGTAGTAATGCAGCAGGCAACAAGTATGTGGTGACTTTTGGATGTTTGTTTGGGGTTGTGCTAAGTTTGTTTTTGAATTTCGTTGTGCACGCATACACGAGTGAATCGTTGATCCATTGTGCACATTCCCACAACGATGATGAGAATGAGCATGGAAGTGAGACTGATAGCAACCATCGCGATCATGCTCATGTCAACAGAGATGTACACACAAATAAACCAACCAAAAGGGAAATATTGGGTCCAGATTTGGAAAACCAAGTAGATCAACACCATCATTTGCAAAACACACCCGTTTTGCAGAAAAAAAAATCATCAATAAGAGATGTTCTTTCCAAAAAAAAAAGTGGTGTTATTGGAGGATGTGAGCCCAAATCGTGTGATTTGAACAATGAGCTAACCACTAAATTAAGTCCACAAGAAGGTCAGGTTTCTTCACTAGCAACAACAGGAGGTGCAGTAGCAAACACCACATCAACAAGCAAAGACAGTTTTACAAGTGCTCCAATGTGTTTGGAAAACTCAATTGGGTACGATTTGCAAAACTTGGATCAGTACAGAAACAATTTTTTCGCTTCTGCAAATCAAAATGTAGCTAAAAACACAACTGAATCCGCGCCTTTGCTGCTGCACCATGTGCATCACCAAGATTCTCATGACGAAGACAGTCATATTCATACTAATGAAAGTGTAAATCATGCCCAACACTCGTACGGTTCAACTCATTCACATAACACCCACAACGAGCTACCAAGAACAAGCTCGTTTAATGTGCTGGAACCAGACTTGTTAGTAAATGGCTCAACTGCAAACATACACGAAAAACACAATGACGACCACCACCATCACATGGAAACACCATTTTCTAAATTGATGTCCATCGGTTTGCAAACATGTGTGGCGTTAACATTGCACAAGCTTCCTGAAGGTCTAATTCTATATTTCACAAATAATGGGGCTGAAAACAACCCAAACCATGGGAAACATTTTGGGAACAGTGCACCAAGCGACAAAGACGATTTCGACAGTTCATCAAAATTAGGATTTTCCATCTTTATTGCTTTGGCCATTCATAATTTTATTGAGGGTTTTGCCATGTGTTTGCCGTTGTACACTGCTTTGTCGTCAAAAATCATGGCCATTGGTCTGATCTCGATCTTGGCAGGAGGTTCGCAACCGTTGGGTGCAGGTCTCGGATACATGATCCACAAGTACTATAGCCACAGCGAATACTTTCAAGAAAATGGGGAAATGTTACAAGAGCTTCTGTTGAGTATCACCAGTGGGTTTTTACTCGTGATATCTCTGCAAATGTTCCAAACGGCTATCGGGTTCAGCGACGCTCATTCCCACGCAATGAGCTCCGCTCAAGCAATTGACACAGATGATATGCATGAGCATAGTCACGGCCACGAAAGCAGGTTGGACAGTTCATTCCAAAACACAAACTCTCCATCAAGTGGCTCGTCTTTTGGAAGTTACGAGTCGCATAACTTGTCCCACGAAGAACCAACTTTCCAAAACAAGAACCCTAGTAGCGCAAACAATGACATGCACACATCTGGAACAACTTGTGTAAAATGGTGTTGCTTTGGGGCCATATTGATTTTATCTTCCGGTTTGTTCACCTAGATATTCTTGAATTTAATTAAAGAAAATAAAAAAAATAATTATTGGCTTTTGATGATTAAGAAAGTCCAACTTAGTATAACCTTGTAATGAATTTTAAATAATCACGTCTTTAAGATCATGTCGATATTCTGATTGTTAAATCTGATAAATTGATCAAATCTGTTTGACCAACTTTGAGTTCGGGTAACCGGTGGTATTTTCCACTGTCTTGCAAGTGCAACTACACAAAGTTTTAACTTTTTCAAAAAATCAATGAGCAAAGGGTAGGTAGTATAATAACTGACTTTGATATTGGGACTATCCTCGGGGTGAACTATACCAAAGAAAACAAAAAATACCACCCTCCCCCCTTCCTCCCCTTGAAATCTTAGCTTAAAAGTTTTGCAAGTCTGTTATGGAGTTTGACGAGTTCGGGAATCCCGAAAACAAACTGGAAGTACTAGATACCAACACAATACTAGACAATACAACCACCAACACAATACCAGAAGATACAACAGCCAACACAAAAAACAATGTTTCCGTGAGCATCGAAACACAAGGACCCTCCAAGTCAACTCCTATTCTTAGAAAAACTCAAACAAAAATTGAAAATGGACACTTTTACAACAAGCCGCCAAGATACACTTTTGACAAAGAGTACTTGGGACAACTCGCAACGATACCTGAGAGAATTCTTAATATTGGTGTTGTTGGGCCACATAAAAGCGGGAAAACAATGTTAGCCTCCTCGATTTTGACCAAGTACTACAGACACCATCACAACGATATATCATCAGTTAAAAGCGTTAATTACTATTTGGACAACTTGAAAATAGAGATTGAAAGAAATTGCTCTACAAAGTTGAATGGTGGGAAATTTCTTGGTCAGGATTTTAGCGAAAAATCATGGTATTGCAACTTGCTTGACTTTCCTGGACATGTAGACTTTTGGGACGAACTATCCATTGGTTTGCAACTCTGTGACACTTTCTGCATTGTGATTGATTGCTGTGAGGGTGTAACGTCTATTGTGCAAAAACTTTATTGGATGGTCAAAAAACAAAACAAGAAAATAATCTTTGTGATAAATAAAGTTGACAGATTGATGTTGGAGCTACGACTGGATCCATCCAGCGCATATTTGAAACTCAAATCAATCGTAAATGACATCAACGCAATGACTGCTCAAGGAGATTATTACTCTCCCGAAGAGAACAATGTTCTTTTTGCAAGCGGGAAGATGAATTTCATTTTCAGTGTGAAAGAATTTGTGACAAAGTTTTACTACAAATCATTAAGCCGGAACATGAGCAATGTGAATGAGTTTGCCAAACGAATGTGGGGAAATGTTTCATTTACTAATGGGAAATTCAGCAAACTTGGCGAAATTAATCACGTACCAACTTTTGTGGAGTTTATTTTGGCTCCACTATACAAAATTGTGACTCATTCCTTATCTTTAGAGCCAAAAGAACTTGCAAAATGGCTACTTGCTAATCTCAAAATTGATTATAACCCTATTTCGAACAGTGAATATAACGCTCAATTGAAATCAGTTTTTCAAACAATTTTCGACACACATGATGGTTTGATTGATGCAATAGTTTGCTGTGTGGAAAAGTTGGAGTTTGTTGAAAATGCATTTGAAATGCAGGAGAGCTCTTTAACTATTGCGCATGTGGTAAAAGCAGTAGACTACTGTGGTGAAATATGGAGTCTTGTCAAAGTACACAAAGGTATTGTTAATAAGTCTACACAATACATCATTGCAGCTCCACGCACAAGTGCCTCTTTGTCTTGGAATGACAAAGACAGTTTTGACAAAAACAACTCTGTTTTCACAGTCGCATCTATAGCAACGATGGGGGGAAGATTTTTAGAGCATACAAACTGCGCCTACGAGAATCAGGTTGTATTGGTAAAGGGTTTGCATGAGCATATCAACAAATCAGCAACATTGATTTCCTACGACCCAGATGAGAAACCAAAATCTTACAAAAAATTAGTCTTTGAGGCTATTCCTCGCGTTAACGAACCCATTTGCAAAATAGTTTTACAACCATATCATCCTCGAGAATCGTCTTTTCTCGTGAAAAGTTTGAACTTGATAAATAAAATGTATCCAAATGCTCTCATTAAAGTTGAAGATAGTGGGGAACAAACATTATTTGGAACTGGTGAACTTTACTTGGACACTATCTTATACGATTTGAGACACGTTTATACCCAGCCACCTATCGAGATAAAAACAACTGCCAACGCCGTCACTAGTTTCAAAGAAAGTGTGTCAAAACAATCATTTGCCTCCATTCCCATATCGTCGAAGAATTTTGAGATAAGCATCACTGCGCAACCAATGAACTATGAGCTGGTTAGAGACCTTACTGGCAGAGCGTTTTTACCACACAAATACATCGAGGATAATAAGTGGTCACAATTGAAAAGAACTTTGAGACAGACTTATGGTTGGGATGTAGACACGTCGAAAAAGTGCTGGGCATTTGAAGGCACAAATTGCTTCATTGATGACACCATGCCTGAAACCACTGATCAATCGCTTTTAGAAGATCCATACAAACGCAGCATATTGCAAGGATTTGAATGGTGTTGTCAAGCTGGTCCTTTGGCTGAAGAACCACTTCACGGAGTGCAATTCAAATTACTCAAAATACAAAAATTGAATGATAGCTCAAAAGCCAGCATGAGTGAGCTTATTGCTCTTGTGAAAAGAGCATGCTTTGTTGGGATACTTACTGCTCAGCCGGTCATCTACGAACCCGTATATGAAATTGATGTCATGACAAACACTCCTTACCAAAAAAATATTGAAGCCTTGATAAAAAAAAGACGAGGGGGCAAATTTTACAACGTTGTACCAATCCAAGGAACACCGCTGTTAGAGCTTCGCGGTCAAGTTCCAGTTATTGATTCATACGGTTTAGATGTTGATATTAAAATGAGCTGCAATGGCAGTGCAATTGTTCAAATGCACACGGAAGCTCACATTTGGAGAAAGGTGCCCGGAAGTGTCATGGATTTTTCCTGTTCATTGCCTAAATTAGAGCCTGCTCCTTATGAATTATTAAGTCGGGATTTTGTCATGAAAACAAGAAGACGTAAGGGTTTAGATGATGATTCCAGTTCCGTAAACCCTGAAGACGAAGGCCCGTCTTTGAAGAAATACATTGATTTGGACCTTTATGAAAAATTGAAGCAAGCTGATTTAATTTAAGAATAAAATAATACAGTTGCATCAAATTTATATCCAGAATTTCTCTTGAAGTGGTTGAAGCATAGTTTTTTTTTTTTTTTTGGGGGCGCAAAGTTCAACAAAGTTTTATCTTATATATTGGCGAGATAAAACTTAGGCTTTGTGATCTATGCGTTTTGTATTAAATGACTGCTAACGCTTAATATAAAAGAAGAGCTCGCTTGCCTCAACTTTTTTTTTTTCAAGAAACGATTTGAGCAATTGCGTAAAACAAGGTGCATTTAAGGTAACATTTTGTTGTCGTTGTGTGGGTGGGTTTAATGTTTTAATTCCACAACAAAATGATAGCTCCAACAAAATAATAACTCCTAATAATTATCATATACTTCCTGCATGGGTCAATGATGCAAGTACAGCAGTAAGGTGCTAGACAAAAAAATATTTTAAATAATTGTAACCATTTACAAAAAATACCTATCTTTGCAGAAATAACAATTACAACGTGCCAGCACAACTATTATCAGCGACAAAACAAAACAAAACAAAACCGAATTGATAATTTGAAAATTTCGACATAATTGTTTAGTACATCATTGAGTGCTTAAAAACATTAATTTTCTAGCTTTCTTTATTCAATGACGTTGAATTTTAACAATTTAATGGTTGTGACAAAGCTACACCTTTTCATGTCACGGGAAAGGATAGCCCTTTTTTTTTTTTTTTTTTTTTGCCATTTCCACTTTTTGGTCGTGATTGAGCTTGTCTGCTTTGGTTTTCGTTTCTTTTTTTTTGTTTGTATTTTTGCTTTTCGTTCTTTTTTATTTCTTGATCAGAGCGGATAAGAATAGTCGACTTGATGAGATACACCTCGCATCCATTATTTGTTGGAGCTGAGTGTTATTTGAAGGACCTACCTTGCAAAGTATTAATTAAAAAAGGAGTAACCTAAACCCAACCAACACTTACTAAACACACACACACACACTCACACAATGGCCAAGGGTAGTAAGTTAAAACAGATGTTGAAAGACCACAAAGAAGTGGAAAAATACAACAAAGAAGAGCAAAAAAGACAACAAAAAGCTGCTAAACAGCTGGAAGAACAGTCTGATGCTCCAGTTATTGTTGGCAAAGAGGATCTGATTCAAGCCGAAGAACATGAAGCTGCTAGAAAAGCTGAAGCCGAAAAGGCAGCAAGTTCGACGCAATCCGAAGAATACAAAAGTAAAGCTTTGTCTAAGAAGGAAAAAAGACAATTGAAGAAGCAACAAAAGAAGGACCAAGAAGAACAAGTCAAAGATGAAATCGTCGTCGAAGAAGAAGATGAAAACGATGAAGACGAAGATGAAGACTACAAGCAACCGGAAATTGATGTTGAAAGATTAGCAAGAAGTGACGACGATCTTTCGGATTCAGATGAAGAAGATGATGATGAAGAAGAAGAAGATGAAGATGAAGATGAAGATGAAGAAGAAGAAGAAGATGAAGATGAAGAACAAGACGTTCCGTTGAGCGATGTTGAGTTTGATTCTGATGCTGACATTGTTCCATACCAAAAAGTTACCATCAACAACAAAAAAGCGCTTTTGAGTTCGCTAGAAAGAATTGTTTTGCCATGGGAAAAACACTCTTTCCAAGAACACCAAAGCGTGACATCTGGGAAATCCACTGAAGAATCGATAAAAGACATTTACAACGACACAGAAAGAGAATTGGCCTTTTATAAACAATCTTTGGAAGCTGTTTTGGAAGCCAAAGAAAAATTGTACAATTTGAAAGTCCCATTTAAAAGACCTTTGGATTACTTTGCAGAAATGGTTAAAACTGACGACCACATGGACAAGTTGAAACAAAAGATGGTTCAAGAAGCCAGTGAAAAGAAAGCCATTGAAGATGCCAGAAGACAAAGAAACTTGAAGAAATTTGGTAAGCAAGTTCAAGTTGCAACTTTGCAACAAAGACAAAAAGAGAAAAGAGAAACTTTGGACAAAATCAAAACTTTGAGAAAGAAAAGACCAGCTGGTGAAATGGGAGGAGCTGGTAGTGGGAAAGGTGATTCTGGTGATTTCAATGTTGCCGTAGAAGAAGCCGTTTTTGATAACAAAAGGGGCAAACCACAGGTGAGCAAGAAAAGAGCTGCCAAAGATGCGAAATATGGGTTTGGTGGGATGAAGAGATTCAAAAGAAAAAACGATGCTGAGTCTTCTGCCGACATGGGTGGATTTTCTCACAAAAAAATGAAAGGCAACAACAGCAGACCAGGGAAATCAAAGAGAACCAGAAGAAACTGATAACAGGCTTTTCATTGCGTTTTTTTGTATCGAACTGGATAGAAAGTGGAAAGAAACTGGATAGAAACTTGTGTAAATTATAAATCCCTTTATTTTTTAGTATTAAAATTGGTGTCTTGCTTATTTGTTATAAAAACAAGTCTTAAAAATAAGTCTTAAAAACAAGTCTTGAAGCTCTTGTCAATACGTCATATGTAATGCAACCATTCACTTATCAACCATCTTATTTGTATCGGTTCTGACACTTTCCAACATTGAGACTTGCACTTGCGCGTGTTGCATCAACGGGAATAACGGGGCATACAAAACAGTGTTTAAACGAGAAGTAACGACGAAGCAACACAGAAATGTGGCGCGACGCAGTCTTGCACTGTTCGACCGGCCAGTTCTTTCTGCAGGAAAACCCAAAAAAAAAAAAAAATTAAAAAAAAATATTAGTAGTATCACACTACCACTGTTGCTCATTTACGATTCACGAAAAAACGACACACAAGGCTCAAACTGAATGAAAAAAAAAAGATACAAATATAAAAGTTATAACAACTCTCTGATATATAAACAAACGAGTGTTTCAATGGAATCTTTTGATTGATTTTGTTGATTGTTTGTAGCGTTTAGTATCTATCAATCTAGTAAGCACTTAAACCACACACCAGCGCGATATCAAACACAATGTCTGCAAAAGAACACAACAGAAACAAATTTTTGAGTGAATTTCCAGCTTTGGTCAACGAATTGACTGAAATTTTGGTTCAATATGGTTTACCAAAAGACGCTATTGAATGGTACCAAAAATCTTTGGAATACAATACCCCAGGTGGGAAATTGAACAGAGGGTTGTCTGTTGTCGATACATATGTCATTTTGAAAGGATACAAATCCGTTGACGATTTACCAAAGGAAACCTATTTCAAAGTTGCTCTTTTGGGTTGGTGCATTGAATTGTTGCAAGCCTATTTTTTGGTTGCCGATGACATGATGGACAAATCCATTACGAGAAGAGGTCAACCATGTTGGTACAAAGTTCCTGGTGTTTCTGAAATTGCTATCAACGATGCCTTTATGTTGGAAGGAGCTATTTACATGTTATTGAAAAAACATTTCAAAAACGATCCATATTATGTTGATTTGTTGGAATTGTTTCATGAAGTTACTTTTCAAACTGAATTGGGTCAATTGTTAGATTTGATTACTGCTCCAGAAGATCATGTTGATTTGAACAAATTTTCATTAGAAAAACATTCTTTTATTGTTATTTTCAAAACAGCATACTATTCTTTCTATTTGCCAGTTGCCTTGGCCATGTACGTTGCTGGTATCAACGACGAAAAAGATTTGAAACAAGCACATGATGTTTTGATTCCATTGGGTGAATATTTCCAAATTCAAGATGATTATTTAGATTGTTTTGGGAAACCAGAAGACATTGGGAAAATCGGAACCGATATCCAAGACAACAAGTGTTCTTGGGTTGTGAACACTGCTTTGAAAATTTGCAACAAAGAACAAAGACAAATTTTGGATGAAAATTATGGTGTTAAAAACAGCGAAACTGAAGCCAAATGTAAAAAATTGTTTAATGATTTGGGTATTGACAAATTGTATCATGAATACGAGGAAAAAATTACAACTGAATTGAAAACGAAAATTTCTCAAATTGACGAATCAAGAGGTTTCAAAGGCGAGGTTTTAACAACATTTTTGAATAAAATCTACAAAAGATCCAAATAATGAAAAAACAAAAAGAAAAAAAAAAAAAACAACAGTGAACTTTAGTACTTACACTTGCATTAGCCGTGCGTTTTCTTTTCCCTAATTATGTAGTAAATTGATCTTTCAACATTGATTTTGTTTTGTTGCTCTTTTCTTGCCATGTTCTTCATATGCCTTTTACTCAATAACGGGTTTGAACCAAATGAATCTGGCCTATACGATCTGTTCATTTCTGGTTAAAAAGATTAGTGCAAAGCACGTGACCAATAGTTGATATACGATCATGTGACGCAGATCCAATGATATTTCAGTGCGACCATTAGAGCTATTAGAGTTGTTGTTTTTATCTGACGGGTAACAGGGATTCTTTTTCTCACCGATAAAAGAAAAAAAAAAAAAAAACACACAAGCCTTAGTTAATTGAGGTACTGTGTTCGATTTTCTGCTCTTGAATTATTTTTTCTCTCTGTTGTAAACATTTTTTTGGTATATTCCCCAATAAGCGAGTTAGAATGATTGAGGTTGTACACTGATTGTGAAGTTGGTTTTAGCTAATGATTCTATTACGTTCTTGAAGCTATACTTTTAACAGATATATACTATTGTTTAATTTGCATTCATTGGCAACTTATTCTTTCGAGGTAAGCTACTTGGGTTACTTTTACTTTTAGTCAATATCTGTTCCAAAGCATAACCCAAGAAAAACAAAAAAAAAAACACCAACAAACAAACACAAATATAACAAAACAAAATGGGTGGTCCAAGCGCTAAAACTTACATGGGATGGTGGGGTCATATGGGTGGTCCAAAACAAAAAGGTATCACCTCTTATGCCGTTTCTCCATATGCTCAAAAACCTCTAGGTGGTATTTTCCACGCTGCCATCTTCAACGTCACTAGAAGAGTCAAATCCCAAGTTCTATACATTGTTTTGCCAGCTGCCATGTACTGGGTCTGGTGGACCAATGCCGAAAAATACAACTCGTTCTTGTACACCAAAGCTGGTAGAAAAGAATTGGAAAGAGTTAATGTTTAAACGCATTTTCTCTTTTTGTTTATTTGGAAAAACTCACGCTAGAATCGAGAGAAAAAAGAAAAAAAGAAATCAACACACACAAACACACATATATATATATTCATGAATTTTTATTTATTATTTATAGTACGAAACGTGTATATCCATGTATATATTCGTTAAAAGAAATTACTAAAAAGCATTTATGCAATATACTTTCCTCTTTGCTTGGTTATATGTCGTTTTGGAACTTCAGAGATGTCACGTGAATATTGTTTGAGGAACCTGTGATTGAGGCATGGGAAAACGTCACCCGATCCCTCAATTATTGATATCGTCTCCAAAAAATGAGCTAAGGTGGGGGAGGGAGAGAAGATCGCGCTTTTAAGATAAGATAATGATGATGATATTTTGTGAATTGGTGACAATTTTGCAAATAAACTAAGCATCAAGAAGGAAATATACAAAAAAAGTATCAGATACTTTTACATATCAAATACGTTTACTTATTGAAAAACACACACTATTTCGGAAAATTTCACGCTCTAAACAAGCGGGCCCAAATGAGCCATTTACAAAATATTAATAATTCAAAGAAAACCAGTCACAGTGCACAAGAGATTGCGTCTACGAATCCTTTTGCGGATCACGTTCAGCAAGGAACAAAAAGAAGACAGAAACTATTCAGAGTTTACTCAGAGAATGAAAAGACCAATTTCGCACAAGAAACAGGACACAGGTTATATGACGATGACAAATACAGGCCTTTGCATGACAAGGAACACATATTCCAAAAAAGACACTTTAGTGTGAATGAAGAGGATCGCCCAAACATGGACTTTAATGTTTCAAAAGATAATAACACAATTTCGAATTATCACCCTTCTTATAATGACTCAAACTATAAATTGAAGAGCTTTCGGCACCAAGGATCCTTGTTTGATAGCGATGGTGATGATGATGAAGAAGAAGATGATACAAGTGGAGAACAATGTAGAAATGGTCGTGGTGCAAACCTCGAAGACAACGAAGAAGCATACAACAAGTTTTTCACAGACTCTATTGAACTAGACAACGAATGTGTGATTCCCTTGGATAAGCTACCAAGATTGAAATCTGATCAGTCCTTGAAGAGGAAACCTGGAATTGCTGGAAAGAAAAGGATGAGGCGAAACAGTGACGATATGTTTGACGAGTATATCCCAGATTTTGATATGATCAACAATTTGAATAGATTGGCTCAGTATTACGAGCTTAACGGATCGCATGCAGGGTCGCAGCCTCAACTGTCACAGGAAATAGAAGAAGCTAAAGAAAACGATGAACAAGAACAACAGGATATTTTGAGCAAAACTAATATTACAAGACACAACAGAACTGATGCTTTAAAAGTTGGACTTTCCAAGCAAATTGGGAAAAGAAAGGACAACACCAACTATGGAAACAAAGAAGAATCTCAAATAAGACAGAGTCCAAGAGTTGCAGCACTCACAAACGCATCGTCTTTCTCATCGTTGAAATCGATTTTAGAACACTCAAAAGCAACTCCAATACCGGTTCAGTTTAGTGACAGAGCTCGCAAAAGGTTGCCCAAAACGGGCACAGACTCGCTGGAGTCTACCTATGTGATGAGAACGGGTAAAAGTCATGATTTTGAACTTGATTTGAGTAAAGTCCCTGACAATTTTGACTCTTTGCCCTACTCTCAAAGGAAAAAAACAATATTAACTTTGTTTCCAAACCAAGATTTCAAAACGGTCTTGGAAGAAATAAGGTCACCTAAAAACAAATTGAGAAGACGTGCAAACACGCTTACGAGTAACACCAGTTCGTCCCTTTCCACGAAATCGTTAACATACAGTTCCTCTGCAAACGCACAAACTCTGTTACAGCAGTTTAATGCTCCAAACGTAGATGGTCTTGGAACAGCAGGGTCTTCCTCTTCTTCATTGGCTGAGTGTGATAGAAACATAGATCAGTCTACAAAAAAGAAAAGCATATCCAAAGGATTGGAATTGATGGGCTACCAGTTAGATAAAATCATTGGGTACGGTGCTTGGGGAGTGATCAGAGAGTGTCATTCACTGACGGATAAAAGTGATATCAAAGCGATGAAAATTGTACGGTTCAAACACCATGCAGAAGTGCGAAAATCAGTATTAAACGAAGTGAACATCTGGAAGCAGCTACATCACAAAAACATTTTGTCCCTTGTCACTTACCACTATGACGATCATGCGATGTTTTGCTTGATGGATAAGATACAAGGCGGGACTTTGTACGACATTGTGGCAAAAAATTGGCATTTAAACGAAAATTTGGATCTGTGGACAAGGTCAAAAGAAGTGGTGCAATTTGCTTTACAAATAATTGACGCTCTAAGATATTTGCACACGGAAAAAAGAATTGTACACGGTGATTTGAAATTGGAAAACTGTTTGATCAACGAAATTGACAACCGAATACTACTATGCGATTTCGGAATGGCACAATCCTGTCCAGAAAACACTGGTTCGTTATCCACACAGGCGCGTGAAATTATTGGTTTCGAAAATTCTACACAACTCTCTTCCGCCAACTCGTCTGCGCCATCTTCCTCCTCTTCATCATCATCTTCCCTTTTGTCATTGAGTGCGTCTCGTGGTGCGTCGCAAATTGCACACCATAAGATCAGAAAACTAAAAGACTCTTCTCAAGACACTCCAAGATGCTATGGTTTCAAACCTTCTTCAAGCACTTTGAAAGTTCCTGTTTTGCATAATGACCATAGCAAATCGCATTCATTAATGGGAATCACATCGTTCCATTCGAACTACGGACCTGCACTCCAGTCATTGACGTTGTCTTCGGAAACCATACTTCCATCAAACCTCGCTTCAAGAAACAGCAATTCTTCTCTGACCCAGTTGCAGAATTTGCGGGAAAGCATCAAGTCACCTATCATGCCTGAGCAGCATCATCACAAACAAAAGCACAAGCGCCCTGAGTATTCGCGCATTGACGATATTGAAAACAACGACTCTAGCGAAAACCAGATCGGGTCCTTGCCCTACGCTGCTCCAGAACTAGTTGCAAACGTGAGCAACCTGATATCGTTTGAAACAGATATCTGGGCTTTGGGCTGTATGCTATACTGCATGGTTTTGGGTCGACTTCCCTTTCAACACGAGTATGAGCCGCGGCTTAGACTCATGATTGAAAGTGGGAAGTACAACAAGGCGCTTTTAAAAGAAGCCTTGGGACCTGTGGACAAGTATTTGTACCAAGCCATTGAAGGTTGCTTGATTAAAGATTTGCAAGACCGCTGGAACCTAGAGAAAGTCGCAAAGTATTTGAACAAGAGTGCTCAAAAAAGAGTCTCTGCTGTTAACCCATCGTAACAGGGCTTCTTTATACAATCTGTAATCTGTAACACTACCATTAGGTCTTTACCCGCCCGTATTTTCTTTTTTTTTTTTTTTGTTTTGCAATTTTATTATTTTTTTTTTTGTTCAGAGTATAGCGAACCTAAAAATTTGTTCATCTTGTCAAGCGAGCTTGCTTTGATGCAATGAAATTGTAAAGAGGGCAAAATAAAGATCAACAAGGTTTGATTTAAAAGTACTGATTGAAAAGGACCAACTTACGCAGCAACTTCATCACATTACCTCTAGAACCCCATAATGCTATACCTAAAATCGATGCTGAAAGTGATAGACAACACTGGTGGCCAGTTGGCCGAGTGTATCAAAGTGTTGAAGAAGCATCCGAAATCCAACGCCAGCGTGGGAGACCGTATTGTTTGTGTTATCCAAAAAGCCAAGCCTTTGAGTGCGGACACCAGTGCGAGCGGGAACAAAGTGAAGAAGGGGGATATCGTGCACGCCGTTGTGGTGAGAACTAAACAGGTAAGAAATACAAGGGACGGGTTCAACATTCGGTTTGGGGACAACGCATGTGTTTTGATCAACAAGTCGACCGGAGAACCCTTGGGAAGCAGAATTGCCAACAACGACGGGGTCGTGAGCAAACAACTGCGGGAAAAGGGCCATTCCAAGATCTGTTCCTTGGCCAGCAAAGTTATTTAGTTTCGTGATAGAACAATGGTGTCCGTCCTGTAAATAATTCATACGTAGAGATGCAAGTTATATCTTCTAAACCATGATAGGTAAAGACGGTCTCGAGCAAAAGAGTGATGTTAAATGTTTATAAATAATTGTCGTTCTATAAAAAAAAAAAAAAAAAAAATTTTTAAAAAAAAAGAACTCGTACATTGCAAGTTACAGTCAAAAAAAAGAGTCAAAATTTACCAGCAACAATCTTGTCACATCAAAAGGTGTTTCTGTAAACCACACAGCAGTGTGTTTTTTTCATCCATGTTGTGTACATCAAGTCTTTCACCTGAATTCTCTTTGCAGGCGATGGACTGAACATTTTGTATAGACATGCCTTTCTTGCCAGTTTGATTTCGCTGTTGACATGTTTCAAATTTTCGAAAACCGAGTAGTCGCCAAAATCGTCTTGTCCCGATTTAATGGATGCGTTTAGTTCTACCAAAGAATCTGAGCTGCCCTTTTTGTTGTTTTCGTTTTCAGCTTCGTGTTTTGCCGTTTTGAAGTAGTCGATCGACTCCAAATACTCATTGTAGTTCTCATCTTTGTCCTTCAACGGCGATTTCCACAAGTAGTGGCCCAAGCACATGGCCATGTAGATCATCCCTATGGACCATGTGTCCACCAGTCTTGGGTCGTACTGTTTACGCGGGATAAACTGTTCTGGAGCCATGTACGGTTCACTACCCATGCACCCTGTCTGCAAGTGGCATTTTTTCTCCCATGCGGTTTGAAAGACACAAGCTGTACCGAAATCGCTGATTTTCAAGATCCCGTTTGGTTTGAAAAGCAAATTTTCCGGTTTCAAATCGCAGTGGGCAACTCCATGTTCGTGCATGAACGAGACCCCATTGATCAACTGTTTAGCAAAACAGTCGATTTCCAACGGATGCAACTTGTTTGGGTGTGATTTCAAAAGGGAGTACAAGTCCCCCGAGGGGCAAAATTCCATGACTTGGATAAATTTGTTTGGCATGTTGGTGAAAGTAAACAAATCTAAAACTTTCAAAATGTTTGGGTGTCTACCAACGTGGTTCAAAGCATGGCCAATCACAAACTCAGAGGTCAGTCTTGTGCAGAATTTCTCGTCGTAGTCGGCGCTCGTTCTCACTGTTCCATCTTCGTTGTGGGCCGCACTGCTGCTGTTTTTGTTTGTTGTTGAGCTAGCACTTGTGGAGTCGGTTGTGTTTTCAGACTCGTTTTCGTCCTTTCTGTCGCCGTCCGGTCTTAATGGGCGTAATTCTTTAATAGCAAAAAATGCAGAGTCCTTGTATCTGAATGTTTTTTTACAGTTGGTGTCCAACTGGGCCATTGTTGGTTTGCTCGATATTAATTTTTTCGATGTCACTTTAACGACCCCGTATGCACCTTGTCCAAGGGTTCCGATGCACAATCCGTATTTTTTGAAAAAAACGTTGTCCACGGTATACTCTGTGCTTCCTGAATTTGTTTCGCCATTATTACTCAAGGGGCTTCTCGCATTTGTGTTGTAGTTATTTTTGTTGGACAGTGAGTCGTTTTTTATTGATTTTTTCATTTTGATCGTCAAGTCGTTGATCAAATTTAGTTCTTCTTCTGAAATGGCAGCTTTATTGTTGACGATATTTGGTGTCTGAGGGTTTTTCAAGCCCGGGGGAGCTGCAGCACTGGAAGATGACGAGGAGTTGGAAGATGATGCCGATCCCGATCCCGATCCCGATCCCGATCCCGATCCTGATGCTGACCCTGTTGTTGGACCTGCTCTTCTGTACGAACTTTCGTTGTTCATCAATGACTTGGCGTACTTGATGTTTGTATTGAACTTGTTGTTCCCACACACTTCTTTTTTCGATAAAGAGTACCAACTCGAGCTGTGGTATTGAAACTGTTCTTGGTGCTGTGGATCGAGTTGTTGGTGGTTTGGGTCTGTTGTGTTTACTGTTCCATTAGTGTTATTCAAACCCGGCAATCCCATATGTGAATCGTTTTTGTGGACTTTGAAAAGGGACGTGATGGAGAAAGATGTGTTTTTTGGAAGTTTAATGTTTTGGTGTGACTGGGGCACGGGTTGATGAGGTTCTTGTTGTTCTCCAGCAGACGTGCCTGCTGGTATTGGTGATTTTTCCATCTTGTTCACACTCCCGTTGCTATTGATTTTTTCTAGTTTTGAAGGTTCATTTACACCATTGGAGTTTTTTGTAGCACTACCAGGAGAGGTATTCGTAGACGCAGTGCCAGCATTGGAACTCGTAGGAGACACTGTGTTTGTTACTGCGCCCTTTGCCGTACTGCTGATCGTGACCAAGGGTACCACTGTCAAATGATGTTCGTGCATAAAATTTTTAAACAAAACAAAGCTGTCCGATTTGTAGATCACGGGCTGGTTTTGTATTTGGTTGAGCATCAATTGCGAGGCGTTGTTGGTGTTGTTCACGCTGGTGGAGCTGCTGTTGTTTGAAGTCAGATTACTACTATTACCATTGTTGTTATTTGTGTCCTGTGACAGGTGATGTGGATAAAATGCGTTGGAAGATATGGTATTTGATCTTCTTGGTCCATGAAGAGTCGCAGGAGGAGTGTTGGCTTGAGTTGGAGGTACATTGTTGTTATTCATATTGGAACCCATTGTCTGCTGTTGTGGCTGATTTGGATGTGTATGTGTATGGTTATAGTGGTACAAGTTGGTACCGTTTTCTTGGGACAAAGCACTGGCGTTACTGTTCCCTCTTCTCCGACGCACAGGCGTGCCTGCCCTTGGAGTTGCAGGACTACTTTTCATAAATAGCATGTCGCTACTGCCGTTACTTTTACCTCCTTCTTTGCCTCCTTCTTTGCCTCCTTCTTTGTTTCCTTCTTTGCCTCCTTCTTTGAATTTATCTTTATAAAAGTTCTCTTTAGATCCTTCTCCTACAAGACTCTCTACCTCTTGTGGATGCATATGTTTCCCTGTCAACAATGTCTGTGCAGCCACAATATTCCCTGGCTTGACTGCTCTTGGTTTGACAATAGGGGAATTAGCTGTACTAGAGGAAATACTACTGCTGCTAATGCTGCTACTACTACTACTGCTGCTGCTGCTGCTGCTAATATTGCTATTTCTATTGCTATTGCTGTTACTGTTGCTATTGCTATTGCTGTTGCTGTTGCTGTTGCTGTTGCTGTTGCTGTTGCTGTTGCTATTGCTGTTGCTATTGATACTGCTACTACCACTAATACCAATGTTTTCCTTAGGAGCCATTACATTCGCTGTGCCCGTTTGAGTATCTTCATTTGGTGTTGTCATAAAACTGTCTATATGGTTCATAGGAACATCCTTTACACTAGTAACACTATTTTTTCTACTTGGTCTTGCAGAGCTATTCCCCTTATTCATTTCTGTTTCTTTGGATTCATTTGCAGTTGTATTAACCTTCAAGTTTGGTTTATTCATGCTCATGTTTCTCTTCAACTTTAGTTCTTCTTTGTTGTTCCCGGGGGATTCAGCACTCCTACTACCATTATTACTTGTATTGTTTGTATTATTTGTATTGTTACCATTACTTCCACCCGTAAACAGATTTTTTATTGATTTGGATAATGATCTTGTCCTTTTCACATCGGACACCTCAGTGTTTCCCATGTTGTTTTATCTTGTTGTTTTATTTTCTCTTTTTGCATAGCTTCATTATCTTCATATATTATTAATAATAGAATATAATATATTTGGATTAGACAAAGATATATTAATCAAATTAAAGAAAATAAGCCACTTTATA
>ERZ794936.138-NODE-138-length-47919-cov-33.441793_pt1 | contig 47919 bp, 25 predicted proteins | sample MGYA00511083_ERZ794936 | MGnify/ENA primary metagenome ERZ794936 (study PRJEB30137, sample SAMN04331409) | food metagenome | isolation source: Y2 must sample point D1 replicate A | place: Australia: South Australia | collected 2014 ... | reverse complement strand
GTTGGTGCAGTAGTTTATAAACTCGTTATCACTCACATAGTAGTGTTTGGTGTAGTAGTGTTTGGTGTAGTAGTGTTTGGTGTAGTAGTTTTTGGTGGTTTATTTCTCCTGTAATAGTGTTTGATGCTCTTTTTCATCCACTTCATCCACAAATTTTGGCATTGCATTATTTAAATAATCTGCATTTACACCAATTGTATTTTCTCCATCCAATCCAACATTTTGAATTTCTTGAGCACTCACTGGATCAAAATCAGACTCTTCATCCATCAATGCATCCAATTCATCATCCAATTCATCTTCATCCATTTCCAATCCATTTTCCCCATTATCAAATCCTTGATTCAACACACTTTGCAACTCTTCACTTTGTTCCATTAAATCTGCCATTTCATCTTGCATTTCTTGCAATTTATCAACATCAATTTTTTTAAACTGTTTTTGCATTAATTTATGTTGTTGTTGCATTGTTTGTAATGTAAGACAATTGTTCATCAAGTTATCTGTTGCAAGTTGTTGTTTTGTTGTTGACCAAATTTGTGTTTCTAATTGATCCACTATAGTTTCCAAATTTTTCCGTTTATTTAATAATTTCAAACATTTTCTTTTCAAAATTTGATTTGAAGGTTGTTTTTTTAACCGTACATTTAACATTTTTAATTCAGAATTAATTGTAGTAATTTCCACATTATATGTATTGATTTTATTTTGTAAATTTTTTTGTAAATCATTTATTTGATTGTTTGAATCAGTTAATAATTCAGCTTCACTTTTTTTGTTACTAGTTCCAAACAACCTATTCATTTTGTTGTGTGTGTGTTGTGTGTGTGTGTGTGTGTGTGTGTGTGTGTGTGTGTTGGGTGTGTTGGATGTGTTTTGAGTCCGTTGAATGTTTATTATTAATATCTTATTCTTATCACTGATACCTGGAAAATAGTATATTTTGTCTTGTCTTGGTGATACTGTTAATAATACTAATACTAATACTAATAATACTAAAAATAATAATAACTTGTATATGTACCCGGGTAATCAAATTACTTTTATACACTCACGTGACTAGTATACTCACGTGATTTTGTTAACTCTTTTTTTTTTTTTTTTTTTTCATTATGTGATACCCGCATAGTACCAAGATTTATTGTCATCACCCAAACAATTCAATCTTCATTACAATTAACAATACAATATTCAATACAATCTTTGTTACCTATAACAATTTCAACAAGACACGTAATCATCACCATTACTACTACTGCTAATAATAATTAATCTATCATACCCGATTATTCATTTGATGTCATGTGAAAATATGCTCTATTTGCTATGACGAGAGTGACTACCACTGCTATTAGTACTACTACTACTGTTATTAGTATTACTATAAATTCATATATATATATATATTTACATATATACACACACCCATACATCACATACATCACATACACCACTTTTTTTTTCTTATATATATATTTATATATTTATATTTAATTATTTGTACATAGAACTTACTGTAATGATATAATACTAACTATTATTATTAGTATTAGTATTAGTACTAAATACAAAATACTTTCCCAATCAGTATTAAATTTTCCATTTACTTTTTTTTTTCTCCTTTTAATTTTTTAATCTTGATTGTATTTCATTTTAGTAGTTTGTTATGTTTGTTATGTTTGTAGTTTGTTATGTTTGTAGTTTGTAGTTTGTTATATTATAGTAGTTTGTTATATTATAGTAGTTTGTTATATTATAGTAGTTTGTTTAGTCCGATATATTTTATCTTACTTTTATATTTTTAACTTGATAGTTAATATTAAATATACATAATTAAATCATTAACCCACTTAATTTATCATTATATTAAAATATTATAATAGTTAAATCATTACATTAATTAAATTGATTAATCATTGATTTAATTGAGGGGTAGATATACGTGTTCGTTTTATATATATTATATATTATATTTGATTAAGAGATGGATATTTATGTATATATAAAGTACATATTGAATTTTTGAATTATTTTATTATTTTCATTCTTTAATAATAATATAGTTATTGTTGGTAATTAATAATAATAAAAAAAAAAAACAACAATACAAAACATCAAGTCCAAGACCAAAAAAAGAAGCATGACTAACCGAGACATGGACAGTCATAATGGAAGTGTAAATGTGCATGGTTCAAACAATAATGATGATAATATCAGTAATAACAATGATAATACCAGTTTCATAACAAATGATGGTAAAGCCATGTTTACAAGTGATGGGAATAATATGGATTTTGAAGAATATATGATGACAGGAGAAATGTCTACTAAAAATAATAAATCTAAGAATAATAAATCTAATAATAATATCAATATCAATACCAACATTGATAGTAATACCAAATCATTGAGTAGTAAAGATCTTGTTGAAGTGACAAGTAATATCAATGATTCTTCTGAAAATATACATCCAATGAATGATGAAGATGATACTTCTGTTATGATCACTTTTGATCAAGGAATGTCTCCGTTTGTACTTACATTAACATTTGTTGCTTCTATTTCAGGATTTATGTTTGGGTATGATACAGGTTATATTTCCACAGCATTGATTTCAATTGGTACTGATTTAGATCATCATACATTGACATATGGTGATAAAGAACTTATTACATCTGCTACTTCATTAGGTGCATTAATTACTGCATTGATGGCAGGTACATTTGCTGATATGTTTGGTAGAAGAAAATGTATTATGTTTTCTAATTTTTTATTTGTTATTGGAGCTATTTTACAAATTGCTGCATTTTCAGTTTGGCAAATGATTATTGGTAGATTTATTATGGGTTTTGGTGTTGGAATTGGTTCCTTAATTTCTCCATTATTTATTAGTGAAATTGCACCTAAAATGGTTAGAGGAAGATTAACAGTTATAAATTCTTTATGGTTAACAGGAGGTCAATTGATTGCATATGGTATTGGTGCAGGATTAAATAAAGTTGATAATGGATGGAGAGGAATGGTTGGAATATCAATGTTTCCAAGTATTTTACAATTTTTAATGTTTTTAAAATTACCAGATACACCAAGATATTATGTTATGATTAATGATTTAGAAAATGCAAGAAAAGTTTTAAGTAAATCTTATACAAATGCTACACCAGATTTAATTGAACAAAAAATTAAAGAATTGATCAATTTAAATAATACAATTCCAGGTGAAAAAATTTATCAAAGAGTTTGGTATACAATCAAAAAAATTCATACAATTCCATCTAATTTTAGAGCATTAATTATTGCATGTGCTTTACAAGGAATTCAACAATTTACAGGATGGAATGCATTAATGTATTTTAGTGGAACTATTTTCGAAAATGTTGGAATTAAAAATTCAGCAGCAGTTTCAATAATTATTGCTGGAACAAATTTTATTTTCACTATTGTTGCATATTTGGTTATTGATCGTATTGGTCGGAGATTTATTTTGCTTATTTCAATTCCAATAATGGTTGTGTTTCTTGTTGTTTGTGCAATTGCTTTCCATTTTATTGGAATGACTTTTGTTGGAAATGATGTTCATGTAAAACAAAGCGGACTTTCCGCATGGGGAATTGTGATTATTGTAAGTATGATTGGATTTGCAGCAAGTTACGCATGTGGAATTGGTACAGTTCCATGGCAACAAAGTGAATTGTTCCCACAAGACGTGAGAGGAATTGGAACATCATATTCAACAGCAGTCAATTGGGCCGGTTCCTTAACCATCTCATCAACTTTTTTGACCATGTTGAAAAACATCACACCAACAGGAACTTTTGTGCTATTTGCAGCAATTTGTGTTGTTGCATTTTTCTTTGTTTGGTTTTGTTATCCAGAATTGTCAGGATTGGCTTTGGAAGAAGTACAATTGGTATTGACTGGTGGATTCCAAATTAAAGCTTCAAAAGAATTGGCAAGAAAAAGAAAAATTGAAGTGGCTTTGCATAACGAAAAGGCAAAGAGAAGAGATGAAATGGGTGTGGTGGAAATGAAATGGGATGACAAGGAAAGAGCATGGGGAGGTGTCAACGAACACTAATGCGAATATTACGAGCTCAGCGAGTGACGTGCGTGATGTGCGTGATGTGCGTGATGTGTATTTTATGAATTTCATGAATTTTGTGAGTTTTGTGAGCGTCGCATTCTCATTACCACTGCGCGATTTGCTCGCAGTGTAAGTGCTTCATTCCTACTCCGCATTCTGTTAGACTGTTATTTTATTGATAAACCACAAGTTTTGTGGATATATAAAATTGGGTACTTGCTATATATTTAAAGCTATAAAAGTTGTATTTTTTTTGGAAAGTATTTTTTTTTTGTACCACTACTAGCGCCAAAGATACTTACTCTTATGGGTATCCAGATCGCTCTCATCCTTTTGTCACGGTAATTTTGATGCTAGTATGCAGGTTTTGTGTTTCGCACTTGCTATATTAAGAGCCACAAAGTCTTTTGTAAATATTTTACATTGCAAGTGCTCAAGAAATAACAAACGTCATGCTACGCAAAACGAGTTATTGCTGCAATTGCTAGTGAACTAATTGTATATTTGCAACTCATGCCAAGTGGTGTAGCAGGTAGTGTGTCCATCACAAAAATCACACTCTTATCATCTCTACTGGACATCTTTTGATAAGGAGTGTTGTTTTAAGATTTAAAAAATCAGAAATTGGACATTACTACAAAAAGCTGCAGTTGTGCATATAATGGCATGATGATTGGAGCAGCTTAGCTACTATCTCTAGATTCACTTGTCGTTGCGTAAGCCAAAGGTTCATGTTACCACTCTCAGTACCATTGGCTCAAGACGAACTATGACTTTTATCACATGTAACGCAAGAAAAAAAGAGAACAAAATTTTGCCATGTCCTGTAATATTTTTGCGAGAAAATTTCTTCGAGTGCAAGCAAAAAATAGCGCAAATGAAAGAAAGTGCCCAACAGATCAACCTTTATTGCAACTTGCTTTTTTTGAAGTGGTTTCCAGCCATTGTTGGTTTCCAAGTATAAAGACTTTATGTTTTGGGTAAAAGTCAGTCATAAAGTCAGTGTGTGTGTGTGTGTGCAAATAGTGGATTTTTCTACAAAATTCTCGCTTTTTAGTAAAATCTTTAATTAATCAACACTCCCAACCAATCATTGCCAGCGGAAACTAGTTGTCAAACTTGATCACGTGCTGCCCACTTTATGTCTTTTGTTTGCTTAAATCGTTTTGTTCCTGACTTGCTGAACCTTGAAAAAACCGGATAACAGGGGGAGGGTTTCCGTTTCGGTATTGAACTCGATTAAGGGAGATACTTGATTATCTGTATATAAACACATACAATTTTCTGTTGCCACTGATTACCCACTTTAGTCAATAAAACAAAAACTATATCATCAAGTAATCAAGCAAAAAAAGATGAGCATGTTCAAGTCTTTGCAAAACGCTCCTAGGGTCATTTCTGTCTTTACAAAAACACCTACCAACTCTGCCTTATTAAACAGCATCACTGCTGCATCGAACAAGCTGAGCAAAAACTATCAGCTTGAAATTCACACCAAATTTCCAACCTACGACCAGTTACAATTTTTAAATAATTGCAAGCCACACTCAATTTTACAGTCAGCAATTCCATTTTTGAAAACCAGCTCCGTGGCCAACTTTTCCAAAGATGAAGCAAAGCTCTTATCAAGCAAAGAGCTACAAGATATTGCAGACAAAAAATACTGGTTTGGCAACAAAGAGTTTTGGGTCGACTGGGAAAACCAAAAGTTGGGAGACAACATGACAAATTTCCCAAAGGCATGAAACCCCTTTGATTGAGCTCAATACGGGCACTGAGGAGTGAGTCAGATACGAATTAGACCTTTTCAAATTTGATAAATACCTTTATATCTCATAAATATACATTAAAAGATTTCATATATACAACAAAAAAATTTATACGGAAAAATTCTATTTTAAATAACATTGATCCTTTTTAAAACATAGTTCTGAGCCAAAGTCTGAATACTCAATTTAATTCCGTTTTCTATCCAGTCTCTCACCCATTCACCTGGCTCGATATTCTCCAAAAATTCATCTTTCATGATCCATCTGGCCCATTGAATAGGGAATCCTTGAGATCTCACCAAAATGGTGACATCGTTAGTAATGTCTTTCAATATAAAGGTCAATGAAAAATTCCCGGCCTGGTTGGAATCTACAATCAATAAGTCACTCTCTTCAGTAGCCGTTGCAGTTTCAGGAACAGCCACGGGAAGAATCGAAATGAAAACATCGCTCACCTCGCCTTCTTGCTCGTCTTCACTATCATCATCATCATCATCATCTTCTTCTTCTTCTTTCTCCTCATCATCTTTTTCATGTTCCTCGTCATTACCATCTTTTGTTTTGTTTGCCTCTTTTGAAGCTTGTTTTTTGTGCTGCAAAGATTCGTATCTTTTGATCGCATCTTCTAAATTGGCCATGCACAATTTTTCACCATCGGTGATCTTACCATTGAAAAACTGGAAATCCAGGTTTTTCCCCATTCCGTTTGCACTACGTGTGCTCTCTCCTTCCTTTTCATTAGTGATACTTGGTTGAATAGATTTATGGGTTTCTTTGAAAGTAGGCTCATCAACAGTGATTTTCACTCCATCTTGAACCTGAGAAGACAACACATCATAGAAAATGTCATCAATCAATGAACTGAACTTCCAGTTGATAATATCGTGGTTCACGTGTATCTTCAACACTTCTGATGTTTCACCAACAATGATCTTGCTCAAGTTTTTGGCTATCCCGCTCACAACATTCTTCCCACTGTTTTCCATCAAGTTTTTATACTCTTTTATATGTTCTTCTTTTGTTAAAGTGTCTTGGATATGCTGCTTGGTTTGGTTGAACAAATTGCCCACAAATTGGGTTTGTGAACTCTTGTTCCACCATGATGTGAACGATGTGATCGGGTCATTCAATGGAGTCAACTCGGCTTCTGGCGTTTCGTAGCCCGCTTTGTTCTCTTGTGCAATTGGTGCTGCTGTTATTTCCGCATCTTGTTTCGTTTCACTCACTTGACTTTGAGCAATATTTTTGTCTTCAGAAGTGGTATTGACTGCCATGGTTTCTTTGACATCATCTTTTGAAGGAGTTGCTTCTTTGTTCTTGGTATTTGTTGAAGCACTTTTTTTGAAAGAGGCCTTTGGAGGATTAATGTTTTTGGACGTCTGTTCCAATTGATCCAAAAAATCTAAAACATTTTCAGAGTTGCTGTCAGTGTTTGTAATGTTTGGTGTGGCGCTGGTGTTGCTACCAGTATTAGCTGTTGTCGTGGCGTGATCTGGTAACGAGTCTAAAAAGTCCAATACTTCTTTTTCTTGATTGCTCATGGTGGAATTTTAGCGTGTAAAGCTCTTAGGTGGCTGTATTCGTGTGCTTTTTAAACCTCGCTGAGGGCGATAATGCTATATTGAAATTTTATTAGATTGGCTCTAATATTTAATCACAATACCATCTATCTTTGGAAACATTTCCATTTAGATTGCCAGTTGATTTCCGTCATTGTAGGGTTGTTGGAGATTGGGAAACTGTAAAATTGGAGAGAAAAAAAAATTAAAAAAAAAAAAAAAAGGTTCTCTTCGTGTCAAATGACAGTCTATCTTTTCTTTGGTCGCGTGACTGAGAAGAAATAAATTAGATCTGGAAAATCTCAGGCGTCGTTTCTTTTTTGTGGCTTTCCAAAAGGTCAGCTTTTAAAAATTGTCCGATACAAAGTCATCGATTGACAGTTGTTTCTGTAGACAAGCAATCTATAAAATTGAAAAAGAGTAACTGAAAACCACCACCCGTTTGACCAGATTATTACAATGCCATCCAAAAACTCCATCAACAGACCAAAGGACACTACGCATCAAGCTAGAAAGATAAGACAGATTTCCAAAAAAAGACAGCAAAGAGAACAAAAAGGTTTGTTTGCTCCAAGCAGATCGAGTGACTCCTCTAAGTCTGGCCAAGCCTACTCCGAATCCTATGATTTGTACAAAGGTGAATACTCTAGAGATGCTGGAAATGCAGTGACCAACAAAACGCTGTCAAAGAAAAGAGCCCAAAAAATTGAAAGAAACTTGAGATATGCTGAACAGAGAAAATTGATGATCGATTTGGAAAAAAATGCAGAAGACTCTGGTATGGCTGTGGATAGTGTGAACACTCCTTCCTCCAGTGCGCTTGCCAAACAAAGCAAGAAAAAAGAATCAGAGTTAGAAAGAATCAGATCCAGCATGTGGGAAGCCATTGAAGAACAGAAGAGTGCGGGCTTGTTGCTGCAAAATGGAACCGGAACTACTTTGGGTGGACAGCACTTTCCTTAAATGGGGTTTATTGCACCATGTGTTAAAATATATGCTCAACAAAAACTGTGAAAACGCATTATGAGTAAATCCTTATTTTGATGTGTTTATATATATACATATATATATATATATTATAGTTATGTAAACCGAGGAGCTCTCGGACAATTTGTACATTAATCTTTAATTCCTCTAGCTTCTAGATTGTCATCAACTTCTTTTCTCAAATAAGAAATAACTTCGCTAGGTTTTTCTGCTTTGAAAACACTGGTACCAGCAACAATGACATTGGCACCTGCAGTGGCAGCATCTCCAATGGTTTCTTTACCCAAACCACCGTCAACTTGAATGTTCAAATTTGGGAACTTGTTTCTCAAATGTTCAACTTTTGGCATCATATCTTTCATGAATTTTTGTCCACCAAACCCTGGTTCCACAGTCATAATCAAACACATATCTAGTAGAGGAGCCAGTTCGTACAAAACTTCAACGTCTGTACCTGGCTTGATAGCACAACCTGCTTTCAGACCACAGGACTTGATCAGCTTAATCAACTCTTTTGGATTTTTAGTGGTTTCGTAATGGAAAGTAAATTGGTCAATGCCAATATCTGCAAATTTTTGAACCCATTTTTCTGGGTTTTCAATCATCATGTGGCAATCGAAAAAGCATCTTGATGATGGAATTTTTTTTCTCAAAGACTCAATCACTGGCAGCCCTAAAGAAATGTTTGGAACAAAATGACCGTCCATGACGTCAAGGTGTAGCCAGTCAGCACCACCGTCAATGACTTTATTACATTGACAACCCAATTCTGTGAAATCTGAAGCTAGAATACTTGGAGCGATATGAGATTTGACCATTGTTGTTGTTTATTGGATGTTGGCTTTTCCTGTTTATCGCTTAGAGCAAAATATTATGTACAATACCCAGGGCAAAACGTTGCACTTAAACCTAAAAGAGTACACAAGTGGCTAAATTAATTTCGTAAACGGAGAGAGTGTTTTCCGTTGCAATGAGAAGCTTTCAATCTTTTTTCGTTCAAAGTAAACATCACATGACGCGGAACACTTATCTCCTTTTATCTTTTGAAATTATTGCATAATTACAAATGCTTCAAAAGCCAAATTTATCATTTACTTTGTAGATATACATGTTATATACTTTGAGCAAGGTTCACTTATTCGCTCACTTTATAAAAACTGATTTCTTGGTTCCAAACTACTGTCCATTTGATCAGCATTTGCTCTGCCATTCTCACCTATTTCATTAGCCATTTGGATTTCCTGCTCCAACTCTTGTTCCGCTGGGTTTTCTGCTGAGGGAGCACAGCAACAAGACGCTTTTTTAGGTTTGCTTTTAATGCTCATTCTGTCTTCGGGAAGAGTGGTGGTTTCAGACGCATTTGAAGTGTCTTCCTTTTGGAATATATTAGTTTTCGCATCGGTTTCATCTAAACGAGCATCGCTATCTTCGCTGTCGTCCCCACATGCACAATCATCTAATTTATCCGAGTCGTCACATTTTTTCAATGCCCTTAGTCTTCTTTCTCTTAAAACAATGATTTTGATTCTGTTCACTGCTACTTCAAACAAACTCAACCCCAAGACAACAGCAAAAACATATGTCAAGATAAAAGTCATAGAAACCAACATCAGACAGTAAACTAACAAAGTAGACCAAAACAACAGCACAAGTCTGACTGTATCTTGCAAAAAAGTTCTTGCGCTTGGAACAAAAAATTCCATGATTCTGTTGTTACGATGTTTAGCTGCTAAAAGTTGTTGTTCTTCTGTAATATTTTCATTGGTTTTCGCAGCCCATGTAAGTTCCAAGTACCATAAAACAAACCCGGTTAATTTATACACTAAAGTAGTAGCCAAAATCAAGCAAAATATACCAAATGCCTGCGCTTCTGTGTGAGCTTGCAAGTGCTTGAACAAAACTGGGTAGTGCAAGTAGTTGCTGGTCAAGTATGTGTTCATGTTCATGTCCATGTCCATCGACATCATCATGGTGACTGTGGTTTGTGCCGAGGATGATGTGGCTGTTGCGTCCATCGCGCTTGAAGTGGTTCCCATATTCATATTCATTTCGTCTGTCTGTTTCTTGCCTATGAGTAAGTGGTTGTGGTTTCTGTGCGCTTATTTGTTGCTTTTTTTTTTTTTTGTCTTGATGATTTCCAACTTTAATACTAACTTTGAAATTACTTTGTCATAAGCAATGCCCGATATTTATATCTTTTCGTGAACCCCATTTGAAATTCATCAAAGTTTGCTCCTTTGTGTTTTTATTCCATATATCTTGCTCTTGCCTTTGGTGATTTGCGCTAATTGTGTCATAATTTCAAAAAAAATCCACCCAAATTTCTAAATTGGTTTTATTTTTTTTTTATTTGCGCGCTTACCATTGGGGCTCATTAAGCTTCGAATTTGCTCATCTTGTGAGCGTTTTTCTTGACCATGTTGAATATATTGCGCATTTTCATAGTTACTGTCACGTGATACTGATAGTAGCATAAAACATGTTTATTTTGTGTCACACCCATATGTTTTCTTTTTCTGAGAGGTATTTTGACTTGAGTGACTGACAAAATCTAAAAAAGTAAACATCTTGAGCCAATCTAACCAAAGGCAGGAACTTAGTTTTGCAGTGTTTTTACTTTATTTATGTTAATACCAAGTGTTTTCACTTTTATTTGTCTATAAAACAGTTACACACATTCACCGCTTACTGTAGCGATCGAGTATTTGTTTGCGCTCTTGTAAGTGCTGCTTTACCAAAGCCTTTTGTAATTCAAAATTTTGACTTTCAAACCGCAACTTCATCAAAGAGTAGTAAAGAAAAGACGAAATGGTCAAGCATTTCCATTCAGAAGGAAGTATTTGCAACACTTGAACACATAGCTCCGTGTTTTTGGTGGCTGTTTGATAATTGGATTCCATAAATCTCAAAGCCACCGTGCTACCGGACTGATTAAGGCCCAAATAGCTTTTCAGTATTTTAACAAAATTAGCTTGATTTATAAAGAACAAGTTTATGCTTTCAAAATCGTTCAACATCAATAGCAGTTCAAAAGTTTCCTTCTCGCCCATTTTCTGTATCACCTCTGATAACTCATCAAATACAAGAAAAATTAAAGGAACATCCTCCTTGAATTTGGTGAAAAATACTGTCAAACAACTTTCTGCTTCACTGCTATTGTGCTCTTTTTGGGCCATGCTGCGAAGTTTGCCCTTCAACTTTATTAGTTTTTCAGCAACAACAGCTTCATCAGACTGGACTTCAATCTCAAAACTCAATCTTTCTCTTAAATAACTACCAAACGAAGGCTTCTTCCCATACCCAAGGTCTGCGATATAAGACGACTGCCACTGGTTCAAGATATCAAGGAGGCCTTGATTCATTAGCAAATCATTCACCTGGGCAATATAGTAATCCAACAAAAGAGCAGAATCTTTGGTTGCATCATCACCAGTTGTCATAATTTGGTACTCTAAAAACTCAATTTTCAAATTGACATCATTGATTTGCTCTAGTAGTTCATGAAAATTCAAAGATTCTTTTTTGATAATCTCACATAATTTTGGTACAACAGTTGCAAAATTCTGGTTTTTGTCTTTGAGTATTTTGTGAATGACGGTGGTCTTCAAATTCTCGCTTTTGATGTTGTCGTATTGATCAAAGAAAAAGGTTTTTGCTTCCGAAATGTTACTCTCGTCTAACAAAAATTGCAAATATTCATCATATTCCTTTGTTTGTAAAAATATTTGTTTAATGGCGTCTTTGAATTTTTGAGAGTGCTTTTTGTTTTTTTCGTGTTTCGCAGCATCACGCAAAAGCTCAAGAATCTCCTTTTCAAAATGTGTTAGATCAAGTACACCAACGTTCAATTGGGTTTCAATCTTCTCGCATTCCGCAATCCAACAGTTGACATAGGACATTGTGATTGTTTTGTTGACATTACTTCCATCTTTGAGGTCAATTAGCAAATGGACGTTTGCCTCTTCACTAAAGTATACCAACGCTCGCTCCATGAAATCTACAATAGAATCTATTTTGTTTGTGAACTTTAAAATCTTGAGTTTTTTGATTTTACCTAGTAGCCCATTGAAAACCCACAAATCACCATAAACATGGAAATCTAGCATGTAATAAAGTAATCGCAAATCTACATCCATGCATCTTTGCAAAAACTTGTCCATCAAAGTGCTGTCAATCTTCCCGCAATGTAGAAGCAAAAGTACAAGATAAAAAGTCTCGATATAGGAGGTTTGCAATTTTTCAAACTCCGTTTCTTTAGCTTTGGCAGTTCTCACTTCAGTCGTTTCAAAATATCGCTCGCATTTCTTAATGCTCGACTCTTCAAAATCTCTAAAACTTAAAAAGATCGGAGGTTGTGCAACCAACTTTATGCTTTCATTATCAAATGCAAGTAGGTTTGTTTTCGACTCGTACGTACTCTTTACGTACATATTTTCTTGGTCTTTTCTAACGGATACAGAAGAACTTGAAGCAGTCTTGCACGTTTCATCTGTAGGAACGAGTCTTAGTATCTCCACCACCAAATTGATCTCTGCCTCGTCATCAGACAAAACTTTCAACTCTTCATCAGCCTTGTAGAAGTTCGGCAGCTCAAGACTTTGCAAAAATTTAGCTTCTTCTTTACCTAACTGAAACACATCAACTTGCTGTTCAAATTGGAAAAACAAAAATAATCCCTGAACAACAACATTTGAAGGATATCCGCGCTCTAAGACAATAGTGCCATTGGTGATGTTCCCATCATGATCTATGATCAATGCCATGCTAGGTTCTGTAGGCAAAGAACCACACACAATCACAAAACCTGTGTCAGAAACAACCGCCGCAACAGGTTCCCATGTTTCGTCAGGATGTGGTGTTTCGAAAGCTTTGAATAAAGGAATGTGCTCAGGTCGCGATCTCTTGGTTTGGTCACCCCTAATAACTGCTGGCTTAATAAGCTCAAAATTGCCATCTTTGGTAACGGTTAATACTGTGTTTTTTTGTCGATAAAACTTTCGGACGTTTTTCAAAACATTGTTAGTTGCTTCGATGTTTTTTTCTTTGGTAATGTTGTACACCCTTCCTTGATTGTTTATATCAATGAATACAAGCTCCGTGTCTTTGGTCACAGAATGCAAAGATATTTCTTTTATGTTGTGTATCTGGTTTTGTTCCTGAACTAGCTGGAATTCCGGCAATTCATAAAGTAGTACTTGATTGGTGGTAGTGAGTATCAGGGCTCTTGCAATTGATCTTATAGCATGTATACTTTTGATTCCCAAATTGGAGGCGCTTGCTCCAACTGAAGCTTTTGAAATCAAAACATACTCTGCAGGGCCAATCTCCATGTAGTGGAAAAGATCTCCATTTGTTGTTCCGATGTAAATATTTTTTTCAAAAAGCGCCACTGCAGAAAACTGAAACCCACTGGGCAGATCTTTAATTAAAGAGCAAACTTTGAACATCAAACGCTTACTTCTTTTTGGGAAGATCTGGGTATATTGCTCTTGGTATCTCCTTTTATTTGTTTTATACGTGTCTTGTTTGTTGTCATAGTGGCTTTGCCTTTTGTAAGGGTTCTGCCGTGCTACAAAAAAAAAAAAATAAAAAAAATACACACGATATAATTTAGGTGATTTTTTTAAGACAAGCAATAAGCGACATGATATCAGAAATAGTGTTGATTTGAAAATTTTGAATAAAAGTGTGTAGTGTACAGAAAATTAATCGTTTATATAAAAGGTCAATCATGAATAACATATTCATACATACTGCTTGAGCTGCACCATCAGGCCATTAGTTTCAGTAGCAATTGACGCCCTTTGTTTTCAGAGTCTTCCTTTACAAGATTTTTTTTGACAGACTTCAAGTCTTTAATGAAGTCGGCACCTTCTGGTTTATCCTGCAAAGTTTCGAACAAGGCCACCACAATAAAAGAACTGTTGGGGTTATTGCACCAAGCTTCCAAGTTGGTTATGTCAATGATATTATCGTATAGTTGAACGGCAAATTCTGGACCTAGACCTTTAACGTGATGCAAAGGAATCATTTTCTTTTCTTTTGGATTCCATTTACCACCTTGAATCAATGACTTCAAGAATCTTGAACAAAACGGAATGTTGATTGGATGCTCATCTTCCATGATATCCCCCTTGAAAAAAGTCATGCTGGTTTGCAAACATTCGTTGTATAATGAGACGTCTTTCTCACCCAAGTTGGAATAAACATCGTCGTTGACAAGCAATTCGGTCACGAATTGAGCCCCAACATTTTCGCACAAAATCATTTGATAGTGTTCGTTGTAGGTGGCTAGCATGACTGGAGCAAATTTGCTCAAAAGCTCAAATCTTCTTTGATCAAATGGTTTTTTGGAAGTGGTTTTGGAAAGTTCAATGTATTTTTCCAAATCTTTTTTGATAATTGGTGAAAAATATCTACCACTCAACCCTAGCAATAAGTACAAGAAAGGTCTTCTGGCAAATTTGTCAACAACAAACTCCTGTAGTTTTTCTTTCAGTAACGGACTGAAAGTTTTGCCCATTAAAACCGTGTCATCAACACACATTAGCAAAGTAATGAAAACGTTATTACCGTGTTCGTTCTTGATTAAGTTTTCTGCATGATCTTTCAACGTTCTCAAGATGTTTTTTCTTTCCTTGGCATTGGCTCTGGCAATCAAAGTACAGGCAACGTCACTCCCCTCAGGGGTGTGCACCAATTCTGCAAAGTGCTCGGTCATCAGTTCGATGAATTCCGAGATCTCTTTATCGTCAGCAATGTTAACATATTCTCTCATTGCTGCATGCAAAATCTGGAAACCTGCAGATCCTTTTTCCACAGAAGCAGTGATGGTACCAATCAAGTTTTTCGCAATAATGTTTCTTTTTTCAACACTGGTTGCGCAAACTTCTTGCACTGTCAAGTTTTTGTGCTCGTTTGCAAAAACAGCATATTCAGAGCCCCAAAACTCTCTAATCATTTGGTTTCTTTGATCTTGGCTGGCATATAAAACGTACAAATCTTCAACAACGTATGCACCCTCTTTGTGTCTCATCAATTTTCTCAAGTTCCCGTGCAATTCATCAATGATAATTTGTCTCGATTGTTTGGAACCATAGTGGAGTAATTTGACCATCAAATACTTACCATAAGATGAAGTAGCCAAAGCATAATACTTGCCTTTCAATGATTCAATGATCTTTTCTCTTCTTTCTTTAGAAGAATATTTGACCAATGTTTGAACAATTCTAGAGGCATCGTGTTTCATCACCATGTCTCCGATTCTGTCCTTGGACAGTTCCCAAATTTCATTGCTTAATTTTTCTCTCATACTTTTGTGAACCTTGGTATTTTGAACCCTTAGCTTTTCCCATAGGTTTTTGATTTGGGAAATTTCTTCACCACTGGACCTTTTCAATTTTCTTTCTTTCAATAACTTTTTTTGTTCAGCATGCGCAGCTGCAGAAGATGAAGTACCTGCTTCCTTTGCATTGTCTTTTTCATTTTCTTCAGAAGAGTCTTCTTTGTCTTCGTTTCCCGCTTCTTCATCTTCTTCTGCGTTATCCAATGCATCTTCTTCTTCACTAGATTGGTCCAGTTCATCTTCTTCACTAGAGGAAGACATCTCTAAATCTAACTCACTCTCATCACTTCCAATATCACTCTCCTCTGAAGAGTAAATAGTAATGTTATGGTCTTTTTTCACAATTTTGGTTTTTTTGTTAGATCCATCGTTTTTAGCGTTGGTAGAAGAACGCTTTTTAGAGGTAACTGGTGCCATCTTGTCCTTTGTGGTTTTTTGGGGGAGGAGGAACTTTTTGATTGAAGTTGTGAAAGTTGTGTAAATAAAGTTATATTATTTCTAAAGATTCTGAGTGTGTATAAATGATACTATTTATTGCTAGGCATCGAATTATGGGTAGTGCACATCAAGGCAAAAAAAAAAAAAAAAAAAAAAAAAAAAAAGAAATGTTTGGCGAGTCAGCGGTGCGTGACCGAGTTTGGCCTTGAGCAGATGTTTTTCGGTATAGAATCTTATTTGTAGCAATCCCGAGATAAAGGCTCGGCATCATGAGATGGTGCGGCCTTAGGAAGGGACACTACGAAAAGTTTGTAGGTGAAGTGAATCAGGTAATGAGCAATATTTAAGATCAGCATTTTTCTAAAGTGAGTTGTAGAACAGGGAAATTTGCGTTGTTTTCCATTTGGAAACCTTTTTTTTGACAGTTGTTTTTACCAAACTCTATGCTTGAAAACAACGACTTGGTCTTTGCAACAAACTCTTCTGTTTTGTCACCCCAGACGGAATACATGGTCAAAATAAACTGGCTGAAACTCATTTCGTTCCAGTTTCCATCCTTGACGGCACTATAAATGTTGCTTATGGTTGCCATAGGAAGCTGAGCATAATCAGATTCCGCAGCCATACGTGCAATTTTCTTGTTTATCAAAAACTCCATTTTGTAATGCTTGTTGAAGAATGCGTGGTCGTGGCCGAAAACTTTTACACGAAACTCGGTGATTGTTTCGTTTGTGCTTGCATAAAACCTTTCTACTGGCTCAAAGGAAAGTCCCAAATTTAAATCTTTCAAAACTTTAAATGCTGAACTACGATGGAAAAAGGATAGCCTGTCAATATGAGGTAGGAAACCTTTACTTGCAACTCCGTTGCTGTCTTTATTCAACTCCACACTAAAACCGAGCTCTTTGAAATATGACTTCACATTGTTTTGCTCAAACTGCGTTAATCCGTCGTACATAGAGACAAGAAAACTTGCCCCTGTTACAGCAGTGGCAGCAATGGCAAGGCCGCACTGAATTTTTCCTGCATCTGTAACTACAACCGTCTTTTGACAAGACAACAAAGCTGTACCCCCGGCCAATCCAAAATTTACTGCATCCCACGCAAGATCTGCTGGCGTGTATGCTGTATTTGCCACAATGCTCATTTCAGAGGGATCGTCCACGTCACTACCATCTACTGAAGTGGCAATGCCACCATGGGGAAACATATCGTCTACAGTTTTTGTCGTTTCGGTAGGCATTTCTCTGTCATAATGGTCATTATTTTTGCTTTTCTTGGACAAATTGTTTAAAATTGGGTAACTTTTCAACAGAATTGCGTAGGGAAGCGTTAGCAAAAGGATTCGATGAATATTTGGCAGCCGCATAGTATTTTTTCTTTTTTTTTTTTTTTATGGAAGTTTTATTTACTCAAACTATAAGAAAATATTTAAGTTTTTTTGGGTTGTGCTAGTATCAATCAATTGGTTATGCCAACTCCAAAAAGACTTTATAATATATATGAGCCTCAAGTTTACATACTGCTATAATATGCATACCATTTTTTGTTTTGTTTTTTTTTTTGTTTTTTTTTTTGATAAATTAAGCTGTTTGTGACAATTGATATTTTTCCAAAACTTTGACAAAAGAGTACAAAGCTTACTAAACAATGGTGTTTGACATATGACACACTTCAAATCTACCAGTGGACTTTATTTACAAGGTTTTAATTGATCAAACTTATTTTTGTTTCGAGATTATTGACATTACTTTGGGACTGATGTTATGCGTACCCGGTTCATGATTTTTTTTTTTTTTTCTTCTTTCTCCAAAATATCAAAAAAAACAAAGAATTCGTTGGACAGTACAATTCAGTTTCGGCAGCACCCAAACCGACAAGAGCAAGTTTTAATGCCCACTGGGCAAGCGAAGTTGCTCGCATTCCCTTCTGTGCCCTTATTGATGGAAACTTTGAAGTAATGCCGCCTTTATAAGGGACCTTTTTACGTCTTTAATATGAGAAACTGAATATAAACCAAAAGAGCACAAGTTATTGATTGATCCCATTTCAAAAGGTATTTGCCAAAAGTAGCGATAAGAGTAATTAGGAAAATTACTTACCAGAGCATAAAAGAAAGCACATAATGAGCCACAATAAAAGCGGTGACACCACCAGTGGGAAATCGTTGGTTTCCAACGGTGAAGCTGACCTATACTTGGACCAATACAATTTTACCACCACGGCCGCCTTAGTCGGTTCTGTTGACAGAAAGATTTTCGTGTTATTAAGAGACGGAAGAAATTTATTTGGTGTTTTGAGAACTTACGATCAATTTGCCAATCTTACTTTGGAAGACACGACAGAGATAATATACGTGGAAGACGAAAAGACCGGAGAGATTGTTCAGTACGGGGAAGCCGAAATCGGAACGTATATGATCAGAGGTGAAAATGTCGTGTACTTGGGGGAATTGGACATTGACAAAGAAGACAAGCCTTTGGAGAGATACGAAAAGATTCCATTTGAACAAGCCCAGCAGTTTCTGGAAAGCAATAACAAAAGACTTTTGATAGAAAACCAAAGAAAGAAAGATTTTTATATCCAAAAGGGCCTTACATACGAGTACCATGGCAATGGACTGTACTGATTAATGATATTGGGATACATATAAACGAGAAGCTTTCGTAAGTTGTAATTTTTTTTTTTTTTTTGTTTTTTTTTTAAACGATGCATGGACGGTGATGAATCTTTTTATTTTTGCTCTTTCGACAACTGTATATGTTTTGGAGTGGTGTAGACTGCAGTTTTTCTCATCAACTTGACATTTATTTTTTGAAACTGTCTGTAAAATTAAGGTCTTTCAAAGTTTTGAACATCTTATTTGCGTGGTTGATTTCGTACTTGCCAATCGAAGACAACAAGAATTCATCTGGTTGTTCGTCCACCCGAAACTTCCTTACGTAATCGTAAGATTGAAACAATTTGGAGTTGCAGGAAAGATAGGAGCTTCCTCCATGGACTTGCACACACCAGTCTATAATCTTGCAGCACTTCAGCGGGGTCATGTACTTGCACATTGCCACCTCCATTTTGCAGTCGTTTGTTCTGCCAAAGTCCTGGTATTTTAACAAAGCGTTGTAGCATGAGTTTTTACAGTTTTCCAAATCGATTTTGTGTTCTGCCAAAGTGTTTTTAAAATAGTCGGATTTGACCAATTTTGTGTTTTTGTTGGTGATCTTTATTTTGTCTTCGCTGGATGAGATTGCTCTGTTAACACATTCTTGAGTCAACCCAATGATCAGTAGGGAGTTGTAGATTTTACTCAAGTTTGTTTTTTCAATTAGCAGGTTATTCCCATTTCCCCGCGTGCTCAATAAAGTCATTTTTTCGTCAAACGGTATTGACACTTTGTCAAATTTCAAATGATAGTATGATGAGTTCAAGACATCGTCGTGGAAAAGTTGGAAAATTTGTAAATTGTCTCTATGTACCATTTCTTCATCCAACAAAACAATGGAATGTTTTGAGTGAATTGATGTATCTTTTGTATTTTCCGTAACACCAAACAACAACCAACAATTTTTGGTGTTATTTACTCCATTTTCATTGGAAGCATGAACATTATTTTTACATTGGTTGGTATCAAAACCGGTACTGTTATTGGTGACACCTGTTTGGACGTTGTTATTGAAAACATCAGGTATGAACCATTTGTTACCAGACAACACCAACTCTTTTTTTTTCAACTTGATGTTGAATTGTGTGTTTAAATAATCACTGGAATTGCAATTTTCCTCACTGATCAAAAACTTGAAATTATAAAAATTGTCTGAACACAAGTATTTTTCAATCTGCTCTTTCGTTCCGTGTCTATAAATCAAGTTTACTGCACACATGTTATTAATAGATGTGCATGAATTGAAATCTTTGTTTTGCAGATTCACAATAGGAATAACCTGGAATGACAACAAGCTGACCCCCATAATTTGCAAGAGGACACCATACTCCAGAGGACTTAATTTGAACACTGGTTTTTTAAAAGCATAAGTAGAAGCAAAAGAAGAATCAGAATACGGCTGTTTTCCATTGAACTCGGCAGTGTCGGATGATGGATTTCCATTTGTGTTGGTATTGTAATCGTTAATAAACAAATCGTCATTGTCATGCGCGTACTTGGACCGAGTGCCGTAAATCATGTGTCCAATGTAATATTCGTGCTGGGCTTTATCTTTCAAGTTTTGCACAATACAGTTTCTTTCTGCAGTTGTTGTGCCGTGATCGTAGTATTTTGCTTCTTTTGGAATCACTTCCTTGATGATAAACCATCGGATCACAGAACACATCTTTAACGTCTTTTCATCAACTTTGTCTCTGATGAAAAAGGGAAACTGATTGATGATGGGATCGTTTTCTTCCAAGGACGGTTTTGTCCAGCTTTTAGGTCTTGTATCTAACTGAATAGGCATTTTGTTTCTGAATTGTTTGTTTTTATTGTGATACAATGAAATAACTTTGGGGTTTGTTTTGCTTGTTTTCTTGGACAACTCTTTTCCAAACCGTTCGACATTACAGCTGAAAGATCGTACGTATTTCCTGAAATTACTGAAAGAAAACAGTGCTCAAAGGTTTATTGTATATATATATATATATTTGAAGAAAGAATGAAGAAGGAACAAAAATAAATGATCCCTTTGACAAACAATTTTGGAGATTTATGTGAATAAAAAATATAAAACACATTGCGATAAACAGCTTTCCCCTGTAGCTACTATAAATTCAAAATTATATATATATATATATCAATAAATAAATCATGTACTTAATTTTTCTCCACAAAAAAATGTAAATAATAAGGCAAAAAATTAGAAATACTCATCTTGCCCCGAAATTGCTCATCTCATTTCTATTGTTTTGTGTTTTTTTGTTCATCTTTTTTCACTTTATTTGAAGAAGAAAAAATGATAAAAGCCGTTTTTGTGTTCGCTTTGTGTTTACTTTGTGTTTACTTTGTTAACAAAAGAAAGGGAAGTAGAAGATGGGTAGCGGAAGTAGGGGAAGCGGGAGTAGGGGAAGCAAGAACTTATAGTTTAGTTCGATTATTTTTTTTAAGGGAAAAGGTGAATTTCCCAAACAGCTTTTTTTTTTTTTTTGTTTGTTTTCTGCACCTTATTGGATGTCAGTGTTGCTTATGCGCTTGCTTATGCGCTTGCTTATTGTAAGTAACGCACTTTTCCTTTTTTCAAAAAGAATCTTTTTTTAAATTATATTGGTTTACTACATAGTGCTTTTAGCTGAGCATCTAAATAGATATAGAACTTTTTTTGCATGGACTTTAAAGTCTTTTTTCTTTCTCACTTAAACTTTTCTGTCATATATATTTCAATACGCCCGTGGAGTACTATTATCTATTGTTTATGCTAGCTATCCCTAACATTCCTTCTTAGCATTTACTCACAGACAAAGTGAAAATTCGAAAAAGGACGAAAAAAAAACAAAAAACAACACACACAAAAAAAAAAAAAAAAAAACGGTTTACGGAAAGAAAAAGTACAAAGCATTATTACAAAACAATGGCTACAGAAAAAAAAAAACACCGTAAGATAAAATACGAAAAATAGAACATTTCCGTACTTTAGCTCTTTCTTGTTTCTTTTTGCTTTTCCCCCAGTACACAATCAATTTTATACGAATGTTTTGGTTTTGAGTATGAAAATAGTTTTTCACTTAAACTAAGAGTACAAATTTTTATTTTTTTAAGAAGAAAAACATTGAATGTGTGCCTTAAATCCAAGCAATTAGTTATATATGGCTAAATATTTCTTTGTATTGTACCTGCTAGACCAGACCACATGGTCAGCTTAAGAATTAAAAGCTCTATAAACATTCAATTAGACTTTTCTTGATCTAGCTTTTGCAGTCACCTCCTTGTTGTTGACATAATCCCAATGTGTTGTGAATGATGTTCTTCTCATTGACTGCTCCACTTTGATCCAGTATTTTTTTAAAGCAAGCAACAGTGGCAAAACAACCTCATCTTTCATGACCGCTTGTCTTTTTCTTTCCAATCCAAGGTAGTATTGCAAAACAGACTTACCTTTGGCTTTCTGGTTTTTATCTTTTTGGGGTTTCTTGTGTGCAGCCTTGTTAAAAGTTTTAGACATCCAAATTGCATGGTTTTCCAAATCTGAATCGCTCATTTGGGTTAAAAAATATGCCTTCCTCAAATCCACTAATTTTTTCTGAATGTCATTGACAGCACGCTTGCACTTCTTGCCCAATGGCCGAGTATCAGCGTTTTCCAAAGCTTCAGTAATGTCACTCAACAATTTCATGGAAACGTTTCTGCATAGTAAACTGTCTAACCTGGTTTCATCACCTTGTTCCAAAAAAAATAAAATTTTCTCTAATATGAGTTTTTGTTCTTGAGTTGTAAACAATATTCTTGTCCTTTTTTCTTGGTCATTATCAGTTTTTTGTTTTTTTGTTTTTTTTTTGGTAGAAAGAGAGTCAGACTCTTGTTTGTTCAGCAGTGAGGGCACAAGATTCTTTTTAGAATGGGATGTCAGCGATACCTTTCTCTTTTTGTTAAATTTTAAATTATCTTCTTCCTTAGCAAACTCCTTATCGATTTGCTTAAGTGGTTGCTTAAATGGCTTTTTGCTCAAAAGCTTAGTGGTTTTATCAGAATTGTCTGAAAAAGGTATTTTTTTTAATAATCTGGGAGAAACATAGGTGTAAGATGAAACAGAGTTGCCACCACTCTTTTCTTTAATAGCAGTTTCGCAAACATCGTTGGAAAACGGTGTCGCAATTGAAGAAGGTGAAAAAGAATTCAGTAAAGTTGCTGCCCTAAAATCACCATCATGAAAACCTAAAAAATCTGCATCAAGCTTAGGTTGGTCCTTTATTTCAAGATCCATATCAAGCACGTTTAAAGGTGTAGTTGCAGATCTTAAAGAATTAAAACAACAATAATCAATCGAATGGCTTCTATCGAATGACTGATAGAACGTTTCAATGTCGTCATCGGCTTTTAGAGCAATTTTGTCATCCAAAGAAAGAGCACCACTGGATACTGTCAACGGCGACTGACCCTCTTCCATATTTATAAAATAGCCTATGGCGCAGTTGTCGGCCATCGTGAATATTCAATTAGGTTTCCAATGTCGGTGATGTCCTGTAGTTTTTTTTGCTCGTACATATTTTCCAAACTTGTTAAAATGGCTAAACAACTATAAAAGGATATGCTGTAATTGGTGTTAAAAAAAGTTTTTGGATCATTTCTTAATAGGTGATTTGGAATTAATTTAAAGTTTGTAACCCAGGTTAAATGACTCTCAATTCAAGATTTCAAGTGACACAAAAGCAAAACGGATAATGATGCAGTTTAAAAATCACGTGCTAATATTTTTTTTTTGATAAATTCAGTAAAGAAAAAAACGCATTTCTTTTTTGTTACACAAGCAAACAAAACACCATTGATGACATGAATAATTGGTTTTGCCAAGTGCCACAACCTATAAACAAAGTCACAAGCCCTAACCAACAAACACCAATCCAACTGCGAGAATTTTGTATTCCTTTAATTGCATTAAACTAGTTTCAATTATCTAAAAAACGAAATGACCACTGAAGCGTTGCACTCAGCATCAACAGATCTTGCCTCGAAAAGCACTTTCCAATCGTACAAAGACATTGTTCAAGAAAATGACTTGGTTTTGATTTGGATTTCTAGAGATCACATCAAGCCAGTAGTGATGAAACATGGCGAAAACTTCAACACGAGATACGGGACCTTTCCGCACACATCAATTATTGGGAAGCCGTACGGTTCGCAAATTGCTACAAGAACAGCAAAGGCAAATAAATTTGGGTTTATTCATGTTTTGCAGCCAACCGCAGAACTGTGGACTCTTTCTTTGCCTCATAGAACCCAAATTGTTTACACATACGACTCGTCCTACATCATGAACAGACTAAGGTTGGGTCCCAACAGTACCATCATTGAAGCAGGAACAGGATCAGGCTCATTATCCCATCAGTTGGCCAGAACTTGCGGGAAAGTGCTAACATATGAGTTTCATGAAGTGAGATGTGAACAAGCAAAACAGGAGTTTAAGGAACACGGATTGCTTGAAGAAGATAACGGCAATTTAGTTATTACACATAGAGATGTTTGCAATGAAGGGTTCAAACTAAACGATAGAGATTGCGAGGCCAGTGCCGTGTTTTTGGATTTGCCAGCTCCTTGGGATGCAATTCCACACTTGAACACTCAAGGGATTTTGAAGAAGAATGAAAAAGTCAGCGTATGCTGTTTTTCCCCATGTTTTGAGCAAGTGGACAAAACTTTGAAAGCTTTGAAAGAAAACGGATGGCAAGAAATCGAAATGGTGGAAATACAGGGCAAAAACTTTGAAAGCAGAAGACAAATGGTAAGAACACTAGATGACGCAATCAACATTTTGAAAGACCAAAAGGAAAGAAAAGATGCCGGGATTGAAAAAAGAAACAAAATGAACAAAAAAATCTTGACGGAAGCCGCCAAAAACAGCAAGACAGAAAACCAAACTGAAAACTCTGCCACTACTTCAAAAGATGAAACAAAAGCTGAAGTAGAAGGATCTGGAACAGAAGCAGACAAGCAGACAGACGCCACCGAACAGTCTCCCCAATTGAAAAAACCAAAATTTAACCCTTTTGGGAAAGGTTTCAAGGTCAAAGAAGGTGATTTGAATTACAACTGGATTCAAGTATCCAAAATGGAATCTGAAATCAAGTCCCACACCTCTTACTTGACCTTTGCCTCCAAAATATATGATATGAAACGCGAAACTGAACCAAATGATCAGTAAGCTCTTTTATTATGCTTCTTCCCCACCTTTGCCTTTAGCAAGCAAGTTTGCCAACGTATTTGATGAATTGCGGGATTTGTATATTGTATAGTCATATGTTTAATGCCAGATGCGCCAGTTGTAATAGCCTTTACAAATGCTTTGAAATTTGGGGCAAACTTCGCGTTTGTGTTTTCGTACTACTTTTTTATTCGGAGAATAAATTCTCGCGTTTAGCGCAACATGATCATTTCTATCTCATAACACATATAAGATAGCTCATCTACACTCTGAGTGGTAACGGAAGACTGTAATCCAAAAACACCAGGAAAGAACAAGAACGAAACATTTAGACGCGGATATTACTGTTTTCAAGACCACTGAAATCATGGATGAATCAAATTTGCTCCAACTTAATGGCCTATCAGACGATGGTGACGATCGGCTACACGAATATCAGCAAGAGTACTTACTTCATGCCCAATTGTGGCAGCAAGAATACAATGAAGAGGAGGACGAAGATTATGTAGTAGATGAAGAGCACGAAATGAACAATGACGAAGATGACGATGACGATGACGATGAAGATGAAGATGGTGGGGAAGAGGAAGAGGAAACAGAGGAAGAAAAAAAAGAAGCTGGTGACAAAACACTTGCAAGTCCAAATCATCAAAGGCCCACCAACGATGTTGTTGCGGTTGGTCCAAACCACCATTCTGATTCGAAACTCAAAAAATACGTTGAAGAAAGATCAATAAATGAGGAAGAAGTAGAAGAAGAAGATGATGAGGATGAGGATGAGGAAGATTACGAAGAAGACTTGGAGCTTCTCGATGATGCGGAAGATGAATTACAAGATCTTTACGAGTATGAAAAGTACTACAACAATCCGAATTACAGGAACTTTCTTGAGCAGCACACTCGCCAGCAAAAACAAATGCAACAACAACAGCAACTACAACAACGCTCACACCATCTGCCAGACAATATTGACCAGCAGTTGATTCAAGAAGAACTACAAAAGACTCCCCAGTCAAATCAGCAGCAAATACAAAGCCAGCAAGTTCTTATAGCTGAACATAACCGAAAGAACTTGGCTGCGGAACTCGAAACTTTGAACAAACAAAGCATATCTACAGTGCACCTTTCAGATAATGATGACGATGACGATGGTGACTATGAGGAGGATGACACCGCTGAAAATGATGACGATGATGCTGATGGGCAAGACGACCGGGAGATGGACGATAGTGCGGCTCAGCGTGACTTTGTAGGGCACCAGCCTAAAGCACAGCATGAAAATTTAGAAGGTTATACATCTTTACCAGAACCTTGCAGTGTGGTTTTAAACGACGGCGAAACAATGGCGACATTGTATCCGATATTTCCAGCCAACCCGGGGTATTTACCTCAGACTTTGGTCTCCTTTTTGTTAGATGAATTCAACATGGAAATTGAAAAAGGGGAAACACTTCCGTTTTACGACCAGCTCACTTTGAATGAGTTTAAGAATGAATGGTTCACATCTTCACAAAAAATTGCAAAAAACCCCTTGGAAAAATTCAATCCGCACGAAGGTATGGTGTGTGTGATGATTTTGGGTGAAATAAAAGACTTAGAAATAACTAAAATAAAGTCAGGAATATCGAAAAGCAAAAAACTTAATAACATACAATGGGAAAAGCAATGCTTGGGTGCGTTCAACATTAAACCCGCATTTCCTGGGAGATCCTCGCATATATGTACCTCCACTTTTCTTGTAAATGCCGGAATCAGGGGAAAGGGCATTGGGAGAATTATGGTTGAGGTATTCTTAGACTGGGCTCCTAGACTAGGTTTTTCTTTAGCTCAGTTTCCGTTGATCTATGAAACGAACGTTGGGATCAGAAAAATCTTTGAGTCGTTAGATTTTCAACAAATTGGACATTTGCCCAATAGTGGTATTTTGAAGGGGTACGACACGCCTATTGGAAGCGTGTTTTATTACAAAGACTTGATGCTGCTTGATGAAAACCGTGAAGCAAATAATTTAATAGTAAATTCAACAACATTGCACAACGTTCAAGATAGCATGCAAGAACACCGGCTAGGTTCCAAGACGAAAACTGGAAATAATCAAACTTATCAAACTGACAACTTGCATATCCATGATACTGGCGAAGAAAAAACTTTGCTTTCTAAAAAAAAAATACCTGTGCTAGATTCATCTGGAAAAAATACTGCAACCACTTTTGCCACCTCTTCTTCCTTTGCTAATCCTGCTGTTGCCCTTCCGGCCAGAACTTGGAGCAAGGATATTGACGCTGAAGGCAACATGGAAAAGTACACAAGAATTGCATACTTTTTGACTACTGGATCATACCCCCCAGCTATCGATAGACAAGAAAAGGCCAAACTACGTGCATCAAGATCGCGTTACCAGGTTGACGAAGAGGGTAGACTTTACATGAACGGGAAAGAGGTGATTTACAATATGCAGCATCAATTAGATTTAGTGAAAAAAATACATGCTTTGAAACATGTAGGGATTAATAAATTGACAAGACTTGTGAACAAGGATTACTACTGGCCTGGAATCAAAAATGCTGTTACAGACGTGATCAAAAATTGTGCTCATTGTAAGAACGACATCAAAAAAACGGTCAAACAGAAAAGAGCAACTGGAAGAATAGTGAAAACAGGAAAAGCTCCAACACAAATATACATGGGTCACAGTATACCGATCAAAAGATTACATTCACGTAATGTCCCCGCTCAAGCAGCAAAACATAATCATTCATTAGTTGGCAATCAAAATGGGTATATTCATCAAAGTAGTACGAATCCTTACTTGGCTGCAGCTATATCTTCACTTCACTCGATGAATAATGATCCCGCAGACAGAAAAGAAAAAACCACCAGTATATCAGAGCAAATGCAGCAAAACCATCGCGTGCCAAAGTTTCCAAAATCTTACGAGGCTGAAAATGATGCTTCAAACGTTTTTAGCTCTAATACTGGCAACGTTGAATACTAAATTTGTGTGCAAAGCTTTTTATTTTTTTTATTTTTTTTTTTTTTTTTTTTCATACGAGTAGACTTAAGCTTTCAATACAATATATATATATATACACTATATTTTCAAAAAGTGCATTTTACACACCACTTCTCATGTTTTGATAACATCAATTACTGCTTTATTATTTTTAACAATAACACTTCTTTTGTAGGACTCTGTCCAAGGCCAATTTCTGGTAACTGCAACAGAGTGCACACCATTTCCGGTCCCATGATTTCCTTTTGGAGACAAAGTGTATTTAGAGCTTCCCACTTGACTAGCGGTTACGTGATAAAGCAAGTTTTTGTTTTTAATTTCATCTTGTTCTTTGTTTGAAAAAACCAATTTCTCATTTGATTCATCCATGAAAACTTTTCTTGAATAGTCAAAAACAATGTTTGCCTTGTAACTGAGCTCTGCAAGTTCTTCATCGGTCTCCAAAGTATCAACATTAGCAACGAGAGCCCAGTGCTGCTTGTCTCCACCATTGATGTGAACAGAGCCTTTGTCGTTTGATAAAACAAACATTTTTTCTGACAGTATACTCAAAGTGTTGTATTGTTTATCTGCAAAATCTTTGTAGGTTTGATTACTGACCAACTTGTTTATGTGATGTATTGTCAAATTGTAGTTTTGATCTTGGAACAGAATGTTGTGTTGATGGACCAAAATGGATTTTGAAGTGACATTTTGTTTCAAAAAATCTTCTCCTTCCTTATTTTCCACAATGAAGTTGTTTGAGGTGGTAGTTTTAGTGTCGCCAATGTACTCGATGTCGTTGGCCGGATCTTTAATTGCGTCCCATGCCATGACGTTACCACTAATAACCCAATTGTTCCCCACATTGTCTCTGTATTCGGTGTCCCCGTTAGCACTAACAACCTCAAACTCCAAAAACCATTCTTGCTCGGCATTTGCCAGCATAGTTTTCAAGTAAGGCGTCAAGTCAATATCTATAGGTTTTAGATCAAAAGCACCAATAGACACGACAGGTTTCCATAAAGCAGGGGAGATCCCTCCAGTAAAGATCACGGGAGGTGGAATACTTTGGTGAACCAAAAACGTTTGTTTGTTTTGGTCTTCATGAGAGGTTTCAAATGTACGAGCCGAAGACACATTGGTTAAAAACACGTTTAGCAGTCTCATAGGACCGTGACCCAATAAGCTATGCCCGTATTGATCAAACTTGCCAGCATATTTATCAATAACGTTGGAATACCAAAACTCTTCAGCCGCGTTACCACTCACAAATAGCTCTACAGCAATGTGAGAAAGCAGTTTGGGTTGATGAGTTTTTTTGAAAAATGGTTTTAAAGGATGAGAGTAAGGTCTTTGCGTTTGAGAGTGAGGGAAGTACATTAAGGGGGAAACTTTTCTGTTTGTAACCACAGGCTCCATATGGTCAGGAGAAGAGTACGGGTTCACATGATGCAATAAAGCATTTTTGATCATCGAATTGCGGTTTTTATTCATGTGGCATCCTGTGTTTTCCACAAGAGCGTGTTCCTGGTTTCCTTCACGTAAATTAAAATAACGAATATTCAACTCAACATCAAAAACACCGTCCAGTTTGGCTGTCACCAAATTGTCTAGCTGAAATTTGAATTCTAAGGTCTCATTTGTTTTAAAAAGACTAATGTATTTTGTGATATCTTTGTAACTTTTACTTTTCGTAAGTTCTCTATTCAATGGTTCAACAGTTGATGATCTCCAAACAGTTATATTTTGAACAAAGATATGCACCAATCTATCATACTGTGTACCTTCAATGCTTGTTTTCATTTCTAATTCAACAAAGTTGTATTCCTCGACTGCAGACCACGGCTTATAGTGGAAAACCTTTGGCTTCCCCCATGTGTCAGCAAACTTATGGGTCATTAAATTATCAACACGCACAGGTGGGGCACTATGTTTGGCAGGAAGAGTAATTTCAAACGACGATTCATTTTTTTTAGAAGGCAAACCTGGCAAATGAGGGAACTCGTTTTCTGAAAAGTCTTTTGAATTGGAAAGGGCGCTTTGAAAGCATTGACGGTTAAAGAAAAATCCTTTAAAAAATAACAGCAAACAAATAATTAATCCAAAAACTAGTTTAGTAATCAATTTTTTTGAATGCAAACGGCCCGTGCTTTTTTTGAAAGCTTGTTGCTGCTTCTCAAGGTCGCCTGTAATTGAGCTAGTTAAGGGTGTAGGAAAAAGTAGCTCTTTTTCTGATATAGCAGCGTCACTATATTCAGCATCCGATTCATCAGAATAATCTGTAAGCTTTTCACTCATTGTTGAGTCTAACTGCTCCTCTGTTGGATTTTCCTCGGTGTTGACATTGTTTTCGGTTTTTAAGCCAAAATGCAGAGCATGGTACAGCGATAACTCTTTGCCTCTTGTACCCATTATCAAGTTTCAGTAGAATTGTTGGTTGCTGGTTTGGACTGATTTGTTCTAAGAAAACGAAGCCGCTAATCAAACTTAGATGAATGAAGAAGTTTCTGTACAATTGGAAGTCAATTTTGTCGAGTACTTCTATCTAATACATGGCTGCAAGTTCCGACGTAACCTTTGTTTTTTCTATGGGAAAAAAAAAAAAAAAAAAAAAGGGGGTAACATGAACTACTGCGTCGCACAATGATCGTTTTTGACGTAATTTTTCATTTCTGAATATCCACTGAACCTCAAAACTTTCATGTTTTTGACACTTTTGTTCACTTAAAAGTTAACAATGAAACTGGTTTGTTACATTATTATAGTTGGTTCATAGCTGAACGCACGACTGCTCAAAAATAGTATTTCCAGGAGAAAGTAGCCAAAAAAAACTCAGTATGTATGCGTACATTTCCCATCCTGAGGACACGGAAAGACCGTATTGGATCTTTATGGGAAGAGACAAGTTTGAAAACGATTTGCTTATAAAACTTGGATACAAAGAGCAAAATTTTTACTGGTTTCATGCCGATAAATACAGCAGTGGTCATGTATACTTGAAGTTGCACCGCGACGAATCCGGGATTGCAGATGTGCCCAAAGTGGTTATCCAGGACTGTTTACAGCTGTGCAAGTCAGAGAGCATCCAAGGAAACAAGCTTCCGGAATGCAAAATCATATACACTCCGTGGACGAACCTGCGTAAATCCGGTCACATGAGTCCCGGTGAAGTGTCTTTCAAATCTTCAAGTAGATGTGGAAAACTTATGTGCTACCAGCGCGACAGTTCAGTTTTGAGCAGGCTGAAAAAAACCAAAGTGGACGTTGTTGATCTGAACAAGGCAGAGGCCCCTTTTATGTCACAGCAAGAAAAAATTGACAACGGTTACTTGTTTTTGGAAAACTTACTGCGCACGGCCAAAAAATCCAAAGACGGAGAATATTTGGTGACCTATGTAGAGCAGAATAGAGCTGCATTGATTGAATTAGAAGCACTGATGAAGCAACGCAACAAACAAGCTAAAAAAGAACAAGCCAAAAGCAAAAAACAAAAGCTTAAGGAAGAAGAAGAAGCTTGGCTAAATGATGATTTGAGTGACATTTGATTTTTGCTTAGCGATATCGGGCTTTACTGCTTTAGCTCATCACAAAACTGTATTTTATATTACCGCTTGGAAACCCATCAGTTGATAGCTTACCCGCGGAACACGAGCCCGGCAGATCTTTTCTTTTTTTTTTTTTCATTTTTTTTTTATTTTTTTTTTATTTTTATTCAATTTTTATTCAATTTTTATTTTTCTTCGTTTTTTTGGTTTCAGTATTTAATTCCCAATGTGCACGTATGTTCTCTGCGTAGAAAAGGCTTTCGAGATGCCATTCTCTTGTGTAGCCTGTATGTATTCATTACATAAACCATTTTGATGATATACACATCAATGATCTAACTTCAAGTGCACTCATTCAAGTATTTAATTTTGCTACAATCTTGCTTATATGCAGTCATTTGATTAGTCCTAGAGATCCCCCGCACTCAAGAAAGAAAGCTAACCCACACAACAAACAATGGCTGCAGGAAAAAGATCAGTAGATGACTACGAAGGAGATGGCAGGGTTGTTGCTTCGAAGACAGCAGTAAACCAAGTGCCATCTAACAATGACAGCACCATTGAAGCCCAGGATGCAGAGATGGGGGAATTTGAAGATCCATATGGTGATGACTTTGAGAGTGATGGGGAAATTATTCAAATCGATGATGTTGATGACGAAGAAGATGAAGAAGAAGAAGAAGGAGAGGGCCAGGGCGAAAATGGAAATGAGGATTTTTTGGCTAGAAAGCAGGAGCAAGCACAGCAAATGATTGACCAAGAACAAGCTGCCGAACAAAACCAAACTCAGCAGGGCCAACAGATTTACTTGCCGCATTTGTCAAAACCTCTGGGCCCAGATGAAGTCTTGGAAGCAGACCCTACTGTTTACGAAATGTTGCATAACGTGAATTTGCCCTGGCCATGTATGACTTTGGACATTTTGCCTGATGCTTTAGGAAGCGAAAGAAGAAATTATCCACAGTCAATTTTGATGACCACTGCTACACAAGCTTCGAGAAAAAAGGAAAACGAATTGTTGGTATTGAAACTGTCTCAATTATCCAAGACCCTAGTAAAAGAGGACCAAGATGAAAATGAGGATGAAGAAGACAACGAGGATGAAAACGAAGATCTGGATCCGGTTATTGAAAATGAGAATTTGCCATTAAGAGACACCACAAACAGATTAAAAGTTTCGCCATTTGCCCAAGCATCCAACGGTGAAGTTTTGTGTGCTTCCATGAGCGAGAATGGTGAAGTTTTGATCCACGACCTGCAAAACCAAATTAAAGCTTTCAACTCCCAAGGTTACCAAATTCCAAAAAATTCAAAACATGCAATCCACACTGTCAGAAACCACGGCAACGTTGAGGGTTTTGCTTTGGACTGGTCGCCTTTGAACAAAAACGGAGCCTTGCTTAGTGGGGATTGCTCGGGTCAGATTTACTTAACCACTAGAAACTCTGTCAAATGGAGTACTGACAAACAGCCATTCACCGTTGGTAATAACCAGTCGATCGAAGATTTACAATGGTCGAGAACAGAAAACTCTGTCTTTGCGTCGTGTGGTGTTGACGGTTACATAAGGATCTGGGATATCAGATCCAAAAAACACAAGCCAGCAATTTCAGTGAAAGCCTCCAACACGGACGTTAATGTGATCAGTTGGAACGAGAAAGTTGGCTATCTTTTGGCCAGTGGAGATGACAACGGTACATGGGGTGTATGGGATTTGAGAAGTTTCAACCCAGCAACTGCCGACTCCGTGTCGCCGGTCGCTCAATATCAGTTCCACAAAGGTGCAATCACTTCTATCCAGTTCAACCCCTTGGATGAATCAATTGTGGCTGTTGCCTCTGAAGACAACACTGTGACTTTGTGGGATTTGTCTGTTGAAGCAGATGACGAAGAAATCAAACAGCAACTGTCGGAAACAAAAGAATTAGAAAAAATTCCTCCTCAACTTTTGTTTGTTCATTGGCAAAAAGACGTCAAAGACGTGAAATGGCACAAACAAATTCCCGGGTGTCTAGTCAGTACGGGGACAGATGGGCTAAATGTGTGGAAGACCATCAGTGTTTGATGTTTGTAAGATATATGAAAGAATTTTTGGATAAATATTGTCACTCTGGATGCTATGTTATTAGTTTGAACCTCTGTATACTAAACAAAAGAACTCTTGATCATATCCATTGTTGTGTGTAAAGTCTGTTTTTTTTTTTTGCATTGGTAAAAAAGGCTCGTGATTAGAAGTACTGCTCACGTGATAGCCGTTTTTAGGGACGGTAGGAACGAAATGAACGATTGTTGATGAAGAAAACAAGAAACAATTCTCATCAACCAAAGTAGTTTAATGATAATTTTGTTTTCAAAAAGCCAAACAAAAACAAATAAAAAAAGTCAAACCTTATAGAGCAAGCCAGCATTGCAGCATGCACATTTGGCCCATTTTTGCTCCGCAAACGTTTGAGCTTCCTCAAACTTCAAGCAAAACCAACACAGCGAAACCTCGTGATAACAGCGATGAACGCGAAGAAACAACAGAGGAAAACTTTTTGCCCCATCAAGGTCATCAGCAGGAGTACACAAATGGAGAAGCAATATTAGAGACTATCACTATCACTGACACGAATTTGATTATTTTTTTAACTGAGTCAAGGATTTTGCTGTACAATGCCAAACCAATTGCACCGGTCTCGGTGTACCAGAGATCTCATGAGTCTCTTTTGAAGTTTGGAACGAACAATTTTATGCGGTACAATAACCCATATCACAGGATGAATGGTTTGAACGATAAAGTTGAAATATCTGTGTACAGAAACAAGATAATTGTTTATGTTGTTACAGAATCAAGTTTTCTACTAGTTTTCCACGTGAGTACAACGGTAAACTCATTTGATGTATACAAAGACTACGGAATTGAACCCAACTTGTACAATGAAAAATTCTCAAGTGCCGAGGCCTGGATCAACCAGATTTTGAACGAGCACAACGACTTCGAAAGCAATTCTCTTGCTGCTGCAGTTGGTGACTCAATTGACACTGAAGTGCTAACTGTTTTTGACCAAAATAATGGTAGTAGGGTTATTCAAAATGGATACATCATTAACAAAGAGAAAAACTTTTTACAGTTGATGAAAAGCTTGATGCAAATGAAAGAGGACTTTTCGGAAGAGATGCCTATTAGAATGGGGGACATTTTATTGAAAAAAGTTTTAAAATTTGATCATAAAATTGTGGACTTATTTGGACTTCAAGGAAGTTTCATCAACAATAACAAGTTCAATAGGCAAGAGCAGTTATGTATGCTGTTTGAAAATGAATTGCATTTTTTAACTTTGGAAAACTATACCCTTGTAAAAAATGAGGTCATCAAACTCGCCAACTCTTTAAGATTGGTGTTCAATGGAAACGATTTATTTGTTATAAATCAAAACAACAATGTTGAGTCAATGGGATCATTATCAATCAATGTTATAAAAAAACTTGAAAAGACCGTTTACACAAAGGAAATCAAAGAAAATCTTCCAACAGAAAGTCTTCTTAATGTTTTCAACTTTGGAGAACGTTACATGATTCTGCTCTTTGAGACAGAACTTGTATACTTTGACACTGTCAAAAACGAGGTTTATCAGATTGTTAAATTACATTTAAACGTTCTTTTGAAAGACCAGGAGGACAAAGTAGTAACGGGTGGATTTCTAACAAATGATCTAATGCTTTTGGTTACCAAAAAGGGCGAGTTTCAACTTTACTCAAAATGGGGCAATCTTTTAGCTCAAATCAATCTTTTTAAGCTAAGCGAGGTAGAGCATGAAGAATACACTGGATTTTCTTTTATAGACAACTTGATAGTTTTGACCACTAAGAATGGGGTCTTCCAAATTATGCAGTGCTGGAAAGAAATATTCAACAAGTCTTTTTGCAACTTTAGAACATTGAGCCAATATGTTCTATTCAATAGTCAAACTAATGATTTGTTGATATACCAGCCTACAAATTGCAAGAATTCTGTTAAACCGGCTCGTATTATCAAGTTGCCCACCAAATTTTTCAATAATAGCATTGGTAAAGTGGAAATCAATGGAGACTTGAGCATTATGGCAACTTATGTTTCAAACAAAAAGGTGCTTTTAATGACAGACTTACAGAAATTCAGCAACTGGGAGATATTTTCGAGTTTGGAAATCATGGACATGAGTTGGTTAGGCAGCAACTATTTGATTTGCTACATGAATGACGAACTTGAAAACGGAGGGGGAAAAATCATAAGGTGTCATGATTTCAACATGGTGTTGCAACAATCAACAACAGAAAAGTCCAATGTTAGAAGCTTGAGCGATGGGAAAGTTTGGACTTATCGTGTAAACAGAGACGATACTCTACTTTATTGGAACTCTAACACGTTGTTCAAGTACACTGTTGTCAAAAAAAAGTCAACAAATGAAGTTTTGTACAAGACAGGTGAAATCAACATTTTGTTGCAGGGTGCCGACAACAATGTAAGATTGGAGACCATTGACATTTTATCTAAAACGCATTACTCAAAAGAAAATCAGATTCAATCATTTGTTAAGCATACAATTGATTTAAGTGATATGAGTATGTTCAAGTTTTATCATATCAAGTGGATCTACCGATACAGTTTAAAGGGTGTTTTAATATACACGAATGATGATGAAATCTACAAAATCAGTGAGGATCATTCTAGTAGCGGTACTGAGACACCTTGCTTCAAAAGTATCAAACTTTTAAGCAAAGTAGAAAGAATTGTTGACATTTTGGAAAACAACATTGTTTTGATTAAGGACCAGCGACTTTTGATTTTTGATTTACAAGATTTTGAGTCATTTACCAATACAACCATTGAAGAAGATGAAGATGCTAAAATTGATCCGATAGTAAGCAATGTAATTTCGGAAGAGGAATATCCAATAATGATATCAAAAAACTTTTCAGTTTTCCAGTCTCTTCAATGCTTTTATCAAAAAGGAACGAATTTCCAGTTGCAGTTACACGATGGTATTATCTTAAATCAAATAGTGGACAGCTATATCACTTTGAGGAAAATTGACCCATTAGTTGTAACGGAGAAATTCTATACCTCAAAGTATTACATGTTTGCATTGGAAAAAATATTGTCTTCAAGAGTGGTTGAAAGAAGAAACTTTGATGACATTATGCAGTTGATTGACCACTATGATATCAAATGTTTTGAAGAAGGAAACAAACGAAACGAAAAGAGATTGTGCATTATAAGCAACTGCTTAAGAAAGATTGAGGCCAACAGGTGGTCATATTTGTTTGATAACAGTGATATTTCACCAAAAAAGCTCTTATCTGATTGCATTCAGTTGAATAACGGTAAACTATTAGGGGCTTTACTAATGGTGTTTTTGAGTTATGAAGATGTGGAGTCCCAATCCAACACACCAACACCAGCACCAGCTATCCTAACGGAGATGAAAGCGTCCGACGGCACACCAAGTATGGGAAACCAAAGAGACAGCATTATCAATGGAGCCTTGGTAAAACAAGTTTTAGATGTGTTGATTGAAAACGCAGCGGACTCGACCGACGCATCGGCAGCACAGGAGCACTGGTCAATGGCATTTCAGTTGATTAGATTCTTGAAGATTTACGATAAGGAAAACCTGTCAGACCTAACCAAGCAAGCATTGGAGTCAATCAAATAGTGCACCATTTTTTTTTTCCAGGCGCTCTCTGATTTTGAGGTTTACTTATTGTATATTGGGGGTATGTGTGTGTGTGTGATTTTGGTTAGTTTATATATATTGACGTGAAGTTAGTAATTTGTTGCACTCAAGGTATCTTCTAAACCCCTACACGTGACTAACATCCAATGAGATGTAATTTTTTGGTTTTTTTTTCTTGTGGTTTGGTTGTTTTGGGCTCAGCGCGAAAGAATAGGGCTCGCTCAATGTGCTCTACAAAAAATAGCTAGTAATGTAAAAAGAAAAAAAAAGAAAGAATCAAGACGAAAAAAAAAAAAAAACAAAAGTATGGTGATATCGGATGGGAAGTAGCATGTTGAACATGATTTGTGAGTACACTTTTCAGCGTGACGTTGAACTTGTTTGCAACGTCATTGCTAGGTTTTTATGTTGTTTTTTCAGGTAAGCTTGACTTGCAGTAAAATTTATTCAAGTCTCAATGATTAAAAGTTTGTTGATGATTCTTCAAAAGATTGTTAACATTTCTTGAATTTCAAGCGTTTGGTTGTATTTTTCCTAGCAGAAGAACTAACACCAGCAAGAACACTTTTTCCTCCAAACCACACCAACCCTCAAATAAAACCACAATGGCTGAAAAATTAGACCACATTGAGCTAAAAACCCCAGGTTTCGATCCAAGATTCCCAAACCAAAACCAAACCAAGCACTGCTGGCAATCATACGTTGATTACTACAAATGTATCAACGTCAAAGGTGAAGACTTTGCTCCATGCAAAACTTTTTTCAGAACTTTTACTGCTTTGTGCCCATTGGACTGGGTCAGCAAATGGGATGAACAAAGAGAAAACGGTACCTTTACCGGTGACATCAAACCTTAGATACACTCTAGGACTGCATATTCATACACATTGAGCAGTTTCTTTTTGTTTGCATGCGTCTCTTATAGGTTTTAACTGATACTTTTTTGCTTGGGCAAGCTGTGTTTCTTATATGCTACCGGCTCAAGCTAAGACTATCATGGAAAAAAAAAGAAAAACACATTTCACAGCAGCATTGTTTGCAGGGATTATGAAAAGAGAGAAAAGAAAGAAAAAAACAGTACCATTGCTATGATCATTCAGCGTTCATGTCTTTACATAAATCTCAATGTCTGATGTTTATATTTATATTCAACTTTAATAAAATTTACGAACTAATTTTCTCCAAGCGCTTTAGTAGGCATCAAGGCCGAGTAAGAGATATTTGTGCTTATTCTTGATAAGTGCCAAGTTTACTTGCAGGTGTGCTGCAGTTGCAACTGACAGAAAGGCTCTTGCCATGTGTTTTATTGGTTTTGTTTTTTTTCCTACTTTCGAGTTCCAATCTTCTTGTTTAATGTACCCACAAAGTGTATCATATCATCAATACGCACCTGTAAGTATAACCACTCTCAAAAAAAAAAACATCAAATTTCACGTCGTAATTGCGACGATTGCAATTTGTTGTGACCAATTTTCCATCAACGCGAAAACACCAAACGGCAAAAAGTTTATATTTTACAAAACTGATGGGCTCAAGCATGGTTGTGTAGATTATTGGATTGTAGAGCGTAATTCTTAAAAGACAATGATCCAGACACAAGCGACTTGCAAGGGTTTGTGAAGCAAGTATAAAAATGTCCAAACCGTTTTTCAATTCTGCTTTGGATGATGAGAACAGTGCGCCTGCAAAGCTGGACACCATTAATGACACCGAAAATGGTGATATTGCCTCTCAGGAAACTTCAATATTTGATCTCAAACCTTTTGATGAAGGCGAGGTTTCCCAGAAAACTCGCAAAGCGGAGAAGAGTTTAGAAAGAACATTTGCAAAGAAACGCCAGCTTGATTTTTATAACAGACACACATGGCACAAATTTATTGGGTCTTTCATTGTGGAAGGTACCGCAACAAGACCAACAACAAAACCGCTAATATACGGTTCAAAACTGAGTTTTTTGGTAACCACTTTAGAAAGCAACAGCAAGGTAAAGATCAAAAGATCGATGGGCTCATTAATCAAGTTTTGGGACCCTGCAACTAGGCGAGAAGTAGGCAGGCTTCCTGAAAAGCACGCGTCAATAATATACCCGTTTTTATACAACTCCGATACAGAAGATCCTACTAGCAAGAAAGAAGTAAGCTTTAAAGCCACAATTGTTTATGCCGAACCAAAAAGAATAAGCGTGGGTGACTCGTTTTTGGTTCAGATTGATTGTTTTCTTAACTCTAGCTTGTTTGAGCTCAGTTCAACAACTCGGCCTTCCATCGAAGCTTCCCAACTACAGAATACTACAGACTTGGGACATTCGTTAAATGGGAAAAAATCATCAAACATTCTGTTTGGAAGGAATACTGACTTGGATCAGCACGAAGAGAAACTGCATAGAAGAAGAAAGGCTTTAATGACACTGTTTGATGAGTTGAATCTCAAACCGGTACCGCCCAATGACGACATTTCCATAGTAAGCGATACTCAAAATGAGTCTGATGCGGATCAGACACTCGACGTCTCAACAGCCAGTGCACAAAAAAAAGAACAAGAAAATATAGAAGTTATTGACCTGGATGATGAAGATGAAAACGATGCAATAAAAGAGGAACATCAAGGCTCACGCTACAAAAAGTACTATGACGAAAGGCCCAATGCTGAGTCTTCCCCTGAGCTTTCAGTGAACCAGTTGCAAAACATTTACAAAATAACACAATCAATGAGCTCTTTGATGGACCTACCAGAAACGTCACCATCTGGGGGGTTCCAGTTTACCCTAAGAAAATATCAAGCTCAAGGTTTGTCGTGGATGCTAAAAAGAGAGCATGCGTTTGACAAAATCCATGACACCGAGTTTATCAACGCCAACTCCAACAAAATGAATCCGCTATGGAAGAAATTCAAATTTCCAAATGACTCAGCGTGGTCATTAAACAAAACACCAGACACTACAAAAGAAACTGCAGAATCCGAGTTTTTCAATGAACCATCTCATTTTTACGCTAATTTGTATTCTGGAGAGTTTTCTTTGAAAGTGCCAACAGTTAAATTGATGACCAAAGGTGGAATTTTAGCCGACGAAATGGGTCTTGGCAAAACTATTTCAACATTGTCTTTAATCTCCACCGTTTCAAAAGATCCGGATTTTCAGCCATATGACATAGTCAAAATCTCTGAAGACAATATGAAACCATATGCCTACCAAACAACACTTGTTGTTGTTCCAATGTCTTTACTTTTTCAATGGAAGTCCGAATTTGAAAATGCTATGGCAGGGTCTTCTAAATACTGTGAAATCTTTTACGGTGACCAAAGTCAGAAAAAAAATCTTATTCAGCATTTATGTTCCAATAAAAGCACACCCACAGTTTTACTTACAACATATGGTGTTGTTCAAAGCGAGTTTTCCAAATATGCAAAAGTAAAACAAGGAAACTTTGGCCTTTTCAGCGTGAAGTTTTTTAGACTTGTAATTGACGAAGGGCACTCTATAAGAAATAAACAAACAAAGACGGCCAAATCTGTGTTTGAATTGAAATCTAGTAGAAAATGGGTGTTGACAGGAACTCCGATTATCAATAAGCTTGACGATTTATATGCTTTGGTGAGGTTCTTAGATTTGTCCCCTTTTAGCGAGCCTGGTTTTTGGAGAACCTCAGTCAGCGAGCCATTTGAAAACAAAAAATACAAGGCAGCCTTGGATGTAGTTTCAACGATTCTCGAGCCCGTTTTATTGAGGAGAACGAAAAACATGCAAGATGCAGATGGAGCACCTTTGGTGGAGTTACCTAAAAAAAATGTCAAGATTCAATATATTGAGCTTAGCCCATTGGAAAGACGTTTGTACCAATCTTTTTTGCAAGTTGCAGAAAAGAATGTGAGGGATAGTTTGAAGAAGGGCGAACTATTGAAGAACTATAGCTCTATTTTAGTGCATATCTTGAGGTTAAGACAGCTGTGTTGTGATTTGCATTTGCTAATGAAAGCTAAAAAAAATAAGGAAGCGGTTCAGCAATCAAAGTTTGATGACATCATTATGGAAGAAGACAGTGAAGAGAACCAAGCTGAAAATGTTGCGGAAGCTGAGCATTTAGATTTGGCACAACTACTGAAAATGAGTATTTTACGTGACAGATTTTTTGATCAAAAGGATCTGGCTTATCTACAGAATAAAGACGAATTTTTCGGAAATTTGATTGGAGCAGAAGCAAGTAGTTTGAGAAAAATGGAGTGTCAAATTTGTCTGAGTAGTCCCATTGAGCCTTTGGAATCCATTGTTTTCACTGAATGCCACCACATATTTTGCTCAGATTGTATGGACCGATATCTGTCTCACAAGGAAACGAAAAATGAAAGCGCCGTTTGCCCTATTTGCAGAACTCCAGAATTGGCACCTGCCAGACTTCTTTCTCCAATAATGGACAACACTAATAAGACCATTGCTTCATTCAGGATCGAAAGTCCTCCAGTGCTTGAAGACTTTGTTCAGTCTACTAAGATGTTTCACTTGACCAATGATTTGTACGAACTTTACGATGACAATCCATCTGAAAGAGTCATCATCTTCTCTCAGTTTTCAACTTTTTTGGATGTAATTCAAAACGAGTTGGAGAAAAAAGAACATGATAGCCGATTTTTCGTTTCCAAGTTTGATGGAAGACTTAATTTGAAAGAAAGACAGCTGGTGTTGCAAAAATTTGATCAAGACTCTGAAAATAATCAATTGAAGGTGCTATTGATTTCTTTGAAAGCAGGTGGTGTTGGTTTGAATTTGACCAAAGCAAATAAAGCCTTCTTGATGGATATTTGGTGGAACGCAGGCATTGAAGATCAGGCTATTGACAGAATTCACAGAATAGGCCAAGAGCGGGATGTTTTTGTCAAAAGATATATAATCAAAAACAGTGTTGAAGAGAAAATGCTAAAGATTCAGGAAAGAAAGAGAATGTTGGGAGAAATTGTAGAAGGTGATGCTGAGGAGAGAAGACAAAGAAGAATTGAAGAAATTAAATCCTTATTTGAATGAAGGGGCAAAGGAAATTGCCGCATGACGTTTTTTTTTTTTATTTTTTTTCTAGTATTCTAACAGCAAATATTCGTCTTTGACAAGAGGTTGAAAGTTGCAAACGTTATTTTTCGTTGCCCACTCGGATATGGCATCAACAGACACACCAAAGGAAAAACTTCCGTTTGAATTTGAGTGTTCGTACAGAGATTCCATGAACTTTAAAGCCAGAGCGATATCCTCCGACCTGAATTTTGTAAGTTCTACTATCGTTTGAACTTGTATTGTTGAATGAGTTGTGGCCAGCTTCAAAATCTCTTTACAGATTACCCTCGACCAATATTTTACATATAAAGCTGTTCCGAAAGGAGACAAGGGTTTTTCTGGACCAGACATGCAGTTTTCAAAGTTTGACAATTTGTAAGAAAACTCGATCAGGAGTGTTCCAAGACCCCTTCGCTGGTATGGGGGAAAAACAAGTATTGTCCCTAAGTTATTTTTTTCAAAAGAATACAAATCTTTCGAAAAAAATCCCATTGGCTTGTTTTTCCCCGTTTCGTATAGCAAATAAAATTCGTAGTGGTCTAAATTGAAAAAAGTGGACTTATTATCCAGCAACAATTTTGTAAACAAACTTAAACATTGCGCAAAGACGCGATGTTTGTAGCACTTAATTCTTCGAATAGTGTATTTGGGAGATAGGTATTTTGTCTTTCCAGACAATTTTTCTTGATACTCGCAAAACTCCATATGTTCTTGAAACGCATGCTGATCATTGGTGTACTTGAAACAGTAGTCGCAAACGTATAAGGTGGTGAGCCATGATTTTTTCACTAGAGATGTCTGTTCTTTTTTTCTCTGTTTTTTAGATGCGTCAATGACAGATTCATACTGAGCATGGTTGTTCCAATAATCAGTTCCGAGGATGTAGCACTTTGACTCTATTCCTGCCTCACTGAAGTATGCGCTCGAACCGTACAAAGGGGTAAATGCGTGCTCCAAACCAAACTGGATTTTGTCAATGTTAACTTCGTCCAAAACCCCATAATCACGTTCCCCACTCATTAGCAAGCTCGTTATTAGGTTTTTCTTTTTCCAAGTCACATCTTTACAATGAGATTATATCCTTGTTTAAAGACAGCTTTGAAGATCGTGTTTGCACGCGATAACCATTTGATGCTTAGCACTTGCTTAATGACGTTTGTTTGTCGTCGCGTCGGGCCAAAAAAACGAGCGTTTCTTTTCTTTTCTTTTTATTTTTTTTATTTTTTTTTTTTTTTTCCCCCAAATGCTATACACGTTTTTGTGATCTGTACTAAGCGATACTGAGCTTGCCAAAATTAGGCCTTCCAAACACGATGAGCTAATGCTATATGTAAAAAACAAAGTCAACAACGACCAAAGGCCAATTATAAACATACAGAAGTTGTTGCACCAAAAGTTTTCAAAGCCAGTGACAATAACAAAAAGAGTAGTTTACGCTGTGCATAGGAACAATGGGTACCTACAGAAAAAGATTTAATGAAAAAGCAAGGGCGGGCCACATGGCAAAGGTCAAAGACCTAAAGAAAGTCAGGAATAAGCAGTTTTATAGGCACATGGATGATGGCACTGAACAGTCTGATCATAGTGATGCTGCAGATGATTCCAACAAAGAAGTATTGCTTCCTATGAGCAAGCAAGAAAAAGAAGAGAGGAAAAGGAAAATGCATGACGAAATTTTTGCTGACTCTAAACAGGAGTCCAAAGTTTCCAGGCAAAAACGTAAAAGATTAGATAAGTTTATTGATCATCAGTTAAAGAGAGAAGAAAAGAAAAAAATTCTTGAAGAAATGCAAAACTATCAGATGGATACATCAAAATTGACTAGTATTAAAACAATTGGGCAAGGAAAACAAACCAAAAAAGAACAATTTCAAGAAGCTTTAGCTTTGGAAAGAGATGGGAAAACGTTGACTGAAGACCAAAAAGATGTGCTTTACGAAAAGAAGGAACAAAAAGTTTGGGACAAAGATGACCAGTCCTCAGTTAGCGAAAATGACAACAACGACGACTCGGAAGACAATTTTTATAGTCAATTTGGCGATACTGAACAGTCATCAGGGAGTTTTATCGATAACAGGCCTCAAAATGGTGGTGGATTTGGGTTTGGGTTTTCCAATGCTACTGTTGTCAAGAATAAGCAAACAGGACCTTTGAAAAAATACAATTGGAGGCAAAAAGTTGAAATCGAAGAAGCCAAGAGAAACAAAAAGGACGACGCAATGGACTTTGATTCTTCATCGGAAGATTTCAGTTCTGATGAAGATGACGACTCTGAAAGCTCTGACGGCTCGGAAATTTTTGAGGAGGATGGGGAAAGCGTTGATGGTAGCTTTAACGGATTTTCCAACGATGAAAGCACGGACGCTGGTGGTGACGAGGAAGAAAAAGATCAAAGCGATGTTGAAGTTTTTCAAAACGTAAAAGATGAAAACAACTCCGATTTCAAAAGTTGGGCCAAACAAGAAATCAAAAAGATGGAAGGTAACGATGTTCAATATGTCATACCTACAAATGTTCATGTTGAAAGAACAGTCAGAGAAGAGGATCTGGAAGACGGCTTGAAAGAAGAACACGTTCCTATAAACGAAAGTTTGAGTAGAAAAGCGTACTCTGTGTCCATCGAAAGAGATCCTGAAATACAATCAACAAGAATGAAACTACCCGTGTTTGGTGAAGAGCACAGAATCATGGAAGCTATTCACCATAACGATGTAGTGATTCTTTGCGGTGAGACGGGGTCCGGGAAAACAACACAAGTTCCACAGTTTTTGTTTGAGTCTGGTTACGGTACTGCTCCGGAGACACCAGGGCTCATTGGGATCACACAACCAAGAAGAGTTGCTGCCGTTTCGATGGCGAAAAGGGTGGGGAACGAAATGGGTAATCATCAAGGCAAGGTTGCTCATCAAATCAGATTTGACACAACCGTTGACGAATCAACCAGAATGAAGTTTATGACGGATGGTGTGTTGTTGAGAGAAATGATGACAGACTTCAAACTTAGTAAGTACAGCGCAGTGATTATTGATGAAGCGCACGAGAGAAACATTAACACGGATATTTTGATTGGTATGCTGAGTAGGTGTGTCAAGCTAAGAGCTAAGGAACATGGTGAAAACCCTGACAAAGTGAAAAAGCTAAAGCTAATCATTATGTCCGCAACATTGAGAGTATCAGATTTTAGTGAAAATCCAGTTTTATTTCCGGTTCCTCCTCCTATTTTGAAAGTTGAAGCAAGACAGTATCCAGTATCGGTTCACTTCAGTCGTAGAACAGCCTATGACTATAATGAGGAAGCTTTCAAAAAGGCGTGCAAAATTCACCAAAGACTACCTCCCGGTGCTATTTTGATCTTTTTAACGGGACAAAAAGAAATCACAGATATGGTTAAAAAACTGAGAAAAGAGTTTCCATTTCCGTCCTCCAAACCTTACAAAAATAACGGAAAGTTAATTTCAATGAAAGTCGATTCGCAAAACACAGATGTTGAAGTCGAAGACATAAACTTCAGTGTCAAAATTAACAAAGACGAAGACAAAGACTACTACGATGACGACCTAGTTGGTGAAAATGACAGCGATGAGGACGAAGAAGAGGATGGGTTTGAAGAGACCTTGGAGGAAGGTCAAACTCCTAATGATCCTTTATATGTTTTGCCGTTGTACTCTTTGCTTCCTACCAAGGAGCAAATGAAAGTGTTTGAAAATCCGCCTCCAGGTTCAAGATTGTGCGTGGTTGCCACCAATGTTGCAGAAACTTCTTTGACTATACCTAATGTCAGGTATGTTGTGGATTGTGGTAGAAGCAAAGAGAGAAAATTTAACGAAGAAACTGGTGTTCAAAGTTTTGAAGTTGATTGGATCAGTAAAGCTTCCGCTGATCAAAGAAGTGGGAGAGCTGGTCGTACTGGTCCTGGTCACTGTTACAGATTGTATTCTTCTGCTGTCTTTGACAGAGATTTTGATCAGTTTTCAAAACCTGAAATATTAAGAATGCCCGTGGAAAGTATTGTTTTGGCAATGAAGAGCATGGCAATCCATAACATAGTGAACTTTCCCTTTCCAACTCCTCCGGACAGAAAATCTTTGTTCAATGCCGTTTCGTTGTTGAAGTACTTGGGAGCATTAGATACAGATGAAAAAATCACTGCTGATGGTAAAAAAATGAGTTTGTTTCCGTTGAGTCCAAGGTTTTCAAAAATGTTATTGGTTGGGAATGAGCATGATTGTTTGGCATATGTTGTTGCCATTGTCAGTGCTTTATCTGTGGGAAACCCTTTTATTGATGAACACGAGCTGGGATTGAGTAACACGGTCATGGAAACTAATGAGGATGGAGAATTAGTAAAGAAAGATGCTGTGTTTGATGAAGAAAAAAAACAAATGAGAACAAAATTTTACAAAAGCAGAGCAAAATTTTCAAAGTTGGATAAGTTTAGTGACGTTTTCAGGCTTTTAAGTGTTGTTTCTGCTTTTGATTACATCCCAAGTGAAAACAGAGACAGCTTTTTGAATAATAATTTTTTGAGAAAAAAATTAATGCTTGAAATTGCAAAGCTTAGAAAACAAGTGATGTACATCATCAAATTGCATACCTCAAAAGAAAACATTGCCGTTTCTGTTGACGACAATGAACTTAAAACAAGACTCCCAACAGAAACGCAAATAAAAATGTTGAAACAAATGGTTTGTACTGGTTTTGTAGACCAGGTTGCTGTTAGGGCTGATTATTTGTTTCCAGAAGAATTTAAACTTTCCAGTAAATCCAGTGTCATCAATATTCCTTACATTCCAGTTTTGGCTAAAAAAGATACTTTGAAAGAAATCAGCGATTTGTGCGTGTACCTTCATCCAACATCGATTTTGAGTAACGTGGGAGAAGCGCCACCAAGATTCCTTGTGTATCAGTCTTTGCAGCAAAACATGAACACCATGAAAACAAGAATGAAACCGTTGTGTGATATAAAAAGCACTCCTTTGGTTAACATTGCAAGAAAGGGGTCCCTTTTGACATACAGCAAACCTTTAACCGGACAAGGCTTGAAGCCTGTGGATATTTCTCTTACGGAAAGGTATTGTTACGTTGTGCCAAGATTTGGTGCTTCGGTTGACAGTGACTTGAAAATTGGTTGGGACCTGAATCCTGTTGCAGTTGCCCAGAAAAAAATCAATGGGAAATGGCACGTTGAACGGATCATCACCAACAAAACTTATAAAGACCTTGAGCAACAGAAGAAAAAATGAGCTGTGGTCTTTTTTTTTTTTGCTTGCAGGTTTGATTTTATAGAACTTTTCGTGTATCTTTTGCAGTTATTTTAATCTTTTGTGACTTCACTAATCAAAACATTTTGTTCAAAAATGTCACTTCTTGCAAGTACTAATTGTGTATCACGTGATATGATTTTGTATTTCACATATTTTTGATTTATCATTTTTCAACCACACACAACAAAAAAATGTTTTTCTCTTTTAGCTTTCGTACTTGAGACCTGAGTTGAATGTCTTTTTGCTGCTAACTGCGAGGTGATTTAATGATGCAAGCGACAAAAAAACCTTTGAAGTAAACAACGAATAAAGCACAAAACAAAGATACCGTCTACAACAAGGGGGCTTTGTTTGAAAAT
>ERZ794936.136-NODE-136-length-48774-cov-7.415957_pt1 | contig 48774 bp, 24 predicted proteins | sample MGYA00511083_ERZ794936 | MGnify/ENA primary metagenome ERZ794936 (study PRJEB30137, sample SAMN04331409) | food metagenome | isolation source: Y2 must sample point D1 replicate A | place: Australia: South Australia | collected 2014 ... | reverse complement strand
ATTTGGACAAGCTAAAGCAGAAGACGCCAAGCCTTCGATATTTGGTCAAACTGCCACCCCTGGCTCAAAACCATCCATATTTGGACAATCAAATGAAACAAATGATAAAACAAGCAACAGTATTCTGTCTGCAGACTCAGCTAAAACTGAAAATAAAACATTATTGTCATCACCTAAGAAGACTGCACCAAGAGGATTGTCTGGGGCTTCACCAACAAAAACAAGTATTTCTGAAAGTCCATTAATTTCTACCTTAGAAAAACCTAAAGAACCTAAAAAGCCAGAATTAACCGAAAAATTCTTGGAGACTTTGAAGACATTAAGTATTAAGGAAGAATTAACTGAAAAAGTTGTTGTTAAAGATTCCAAAAAAGATACTAGTTTGATTAAAGATTTCAAGCCAGTTAATTTTGATATTAACAGAAGCTTATTTGCCAATAATATTGTTGAAGAAGCTGTACAAAGTATTTTAAGCAAAGATCATAATCAAGAATTTTTGCAGTATGAGTTAAACAATTTCTTGTTTGATCATGCAGGTAAAAAAGTCATGTGTAAAAATTTCATTCATAGTAATGGAAACACAGTTTACTTTAATGAAAACAACGAAGTTTTATTATTTGAGAAAGGAAATATCAAGAAAATCAATGTTAACAAGAATTTGAGATTGGAGAATTTCGAAAACTGGCAAATTTCCTACAACGGAGAAGACTTGCTGCTATTCTACTACAAAGGCGCTGAACAAAGTAAATTCCATATTTTAGATATAAAGATTGATAATATATCTACATTGAAGACTAAATTCACCAATGGTATCAAAAAGTTATCATGGCACCCATTGGCCAATAATTCTGTGGTTACATTCATGACAAATGATAATGAGTTATATCAGTTGAATGTTTGGACAGGCCAATTGCTACACATTTCAAAACAAATATTGGGTTTTTATGATGAACAAGGCACTAAATCTTTAAGAAGCGTATTTGATACTCTACAATCTGAAAATGACTTTGACTTCTCCAATATTACAAACTTTGAACTATCAGATGATGGCTGGAAGCTTTACTTAATTGATTCAATTGAAAACAATGTCTACGTCATTTATCCATTTGTTCCATTGTCTAACAAAATGTTTACCAAAAAAGATAATCTAGAAGAAATGCGTGAAGAGTGCTATTGGCTGCAAACAGAATACCAGATTGATCATCATGTAGATGAAATAGTACAAAAGGACATTGAAGAATTTTTGTTTGACGAAAAATGGATCAATTCTGAGCAGAATAAGAACGGAGATGAAATGATGAGTTGCGAAGTAGCTGAAGACTGGTATTTGAACATGGGTGTTCAAGGGCCTATGACATTTAGTAATTTCCCTGTCAATCTTTACGAGCATTCTTTAGTTGATATGAAGTGCATAAGTAATACACACAACTTGATTAAGCAAATATTGGTTTTATTGTATAGTAATGGACAAACTGTTGTTGTCTTTAATACAAATGATCCTGTGATATTTAGAAATAATTGGAAAACATTAGTGCTTGACTTACCCGAGCTTCAACACTTTGAATTCTTTGAAAATAGATTAAAATACGAAATCAAAGAGTTCTTACCTAGTCATATCAATGAGGGTTGTTTAGCTGTTACAAAAAATAATGAGGTTGTTTTATTGAATTTCTTAGATATCTTTTGCAGATTTGAAAGTGTTTACTTCCATGACCATAAAGAAGACATATTTGAAAATCCTTGTGAAACTTCATTGCTATTAACATTAAACAAGAATCTTAGCGAAGTATTATTTTTAAATGATAAAGATGTTTTATACTTTGATGAATCAAAGAACAAGTTATCCACTTTAACATATCCTTCATTTAAATATGTTCAAGGTAGAGAGTATTCCACAAAGAGTAACAAAAACGAATTTTTAAGCAATCTTTTGAGTGATGTTATTCATGAAGATGCTAGCAAGGATGAAGTTAAACCACTGTCAAATGTTAGTACATCATGTTTGATTACTTATTTGAGCTTATTATCACAGTTCCAAGAAGAAATCAACAAATTAAGATCTATTGATACTGTCAGCAACCTGCCTTTATTGAATTTATCCGAAGATAAACCAGAAGAATTATTATCATCTATGGAAAAGGTTGGATATTCCATGTCAAAAGCTTTATCTTTGTCATATTCATTGCAAACTTGGATGCGTATATGTTTAGCTGAATTCAAGAATACATTAGATGACAATTTACATAATAGATTAGTAGATAATAATACTATTGAAGAATTAGTAAATAATATTAAAAACATCAGTGATGACTACGAAGGCACCTTAAAAGAATGGGAAAAAAGATTAGCAAGATTACAATCCATTAAAGAAAAAGTTAATAATGTCGAGAAGTTATCTTTGGAAAATGAAAGAATAGATGCTTCTGTATTGAAAAAGTATAAATCAACTATAGACAGTAAAGTATTGGACACATTGAAGATGATGGAAAAAATGAGAGACTTTGAAAAAGACATCAAATTTTTATTCATGAAGCTGTCTAATGATTTGGATGATTCTACAGAAGACCAAGGCTTGATAACAAAATTGAATAAGATTCAAATAATTGATGAAAACAAAAAACCATTGGTTAAAACAGGAAAGGATTTACTATTTTCATTAGGACCTTAATATATACAAATACTTAAAAATCAGTTACTCTGCCGTTATAAGCCCAATCACCATATTTTAATGGATCTTGCTTAGGACCATTAACTTCACCAGTTTTCGGATTTACATTACCTTCGAATTCTGGAATGGTATTAGTTGAGTATGTTTTGGCAGTGGAAGACTTTTCTTCTTCTAAACCTTTAAAGTTCTTAATTTGTTCTTGTCTTTCAGTGATTATTTGTTCCAGTTCTTTTGTATTTTGCAAAGGTTCGCTGGTATTCAATTTTTCGTTGTATTCTTCAAATATGATTTCAGCATTAGCCTTTTTGATAAGACCTTCAAATTCTAGTTGGTCTTTCAAAGGTAATTTACGTGGTGCTGGTTGTTTTTGGACGCTTCCAGAAGCAAATTTTTTAAACATATCAGTTCCATAACATCTGGGCTTGAGTTTAAATATGAATGTGCTTAGTCTGATCATTGTATGCAATGCGTGGCTGGGAGAGTTGAAGTTGCTGTTGTATGGTATATGTCTCTTGTAAGAGTGAGATGCTTGAAAAAAGAAAGACGAAATCAAGATCAAGCCAGACTGCCTGTCTATCTCCGAATAAGTGCTCTGCCGGATATAAGAAACACAAAAAATCCCAAATCCGAAGTACTTGGTAGCGCTAAATTTTTTAAAAAAGTCACGTGACAATTGCCATGCTTTTCTGCACCCAGGTCACGCCAAGCCTTACTCAGCACTCGCTTATTCCCGTCTTTTATTGTATCCACATATTCCAAAAGTTACACACTTTTTGTTTTCTAGTTATCACCGTGGCGTCACTTCACTAGATTCCCGACTCAATAATATGCGTTTCTATTACATTCACATACATTACTATATAACTAGCAACCAGAAGTAATCAGAAAAAAAAAAAATTCATGTTGAAATTAAACCAAATTCGCCAAATGTCTAACAATTTAAAACCGATAGTTGCCAATTCTTTATTCACAAACATACCTAAGGATGTTTGGACTACTACAGCAGAAATCACAGCAAAGGCTAAACAAAATCCAAAAAACGCTAATAGAGAAATGATCTCTTTAGGCCAAGGGTTTTTTTCATACTCACCGCCTCAATTTTTATTGGATGCCACTTCTAATGCCTTAAATTCAGATCCTTTGAATAACCAATATGCCCCAACCAGAGGTGATTTAAGATTAATTGAATCTATCAAGAACTACTACAACAAGATTTATCACAATACACTGGAAAATAAACATATTACCATCACTACCGGTGCTAATGAAGCTATTTTATCTATTTTGATTGGTTTATTAAACCCACACGATGAAGTCATTGTCTTAGAACCCTTTTTCGACCAATACATATCGAATATTCAAATTCCACAAGGTAAAATCAAATATGTTACTATCCATCCTCCAACTGATTTAAGCCAAGGTAAACATTCTGGTAATGATTGGAAAATTAACTACGAGGAATTAGAATCAGCTATTAATGAAAAAACCAAAATTTTAATTTTGAATACTCCGCACAATCCAATAGGTAAGATATTTACCGAGGAAGAACTAGTTAAGATTGGTGACATTTGCTATAAACACAACATCAAGATCATATCAGATGAAGTTTACGAGCAATTGTACTTCGATGACAAAATCGGATTCCCTAGAATTGCCACATTGGACCCAAAGTATGCTGACATTACCTTAACTGTTGGATCCTTTGGTAAGGCCTTTTGTGCCACTGGACACAGAGTCGGTTACATTATTTCTAAAAATGCTGAATTATTAACATATCCTGCTGCTGCTCATACCAGAATTTGTTTTAGTACTCCACATCCTCCACAAATTGCTTGTGCTGAGAGTTTAACTTTAGCAAGTGAAAATGGCTACTTTGAAGATATGAGAGTCAATTACAATGACAAATTCCAAAAGTTGATGAAGGTTTTTGATTACTTGAACATTTCTTATACCATTCCTCAAGGTACTTATTTCATCGTAGCTGACTTTTCTAAGGTTAATGTGCCTTTTGAAACTTATGATTTCCCATTAGAATTGCAAAACAAACCAAAAGATTTTAAATTATGTTATTGGTTAGCTGTTGAATTAGGAATTGTTACTATTCCAACCACCGAATTTTTCACTGAGGAATATGTCAAAAAGAATCCATCTGTTGAATACTTATTAAGATTTGCTGTTTGTAAAACTGATGATTACATCGACAAGGCCTGTGAGAGATTACAAGAGTTAAAGCCATATATGAAATAGACAGTACTTTAGTTTGAAATTATATATAATTAAATAAACAAGTTGAATTACACTTACAATGAAGTTCCTTCTTATGTGACTCATAATCTTTATTGACTATATTTATATCCGATATGTTGCACGTGATTTTTCACTCTTTTTATGCTTCATTTTTTTATATAGGAAGCTATAAAACATCATATTCATTATTCTCTTTAACACCTTATCTAAAACAAGATAATATGAATTCAAAAAACCCAGTATAAAAAAAAAAAAATACACTACTAACACTTATTCCCAAGATGGATTCATCAACGATTGAGTTAGATAATTTGCTAAATATCGTTAGAACCAAAGATAATGGCATATCATCACAAAAAGAATTGAATCATATTCAAAACAAAGCCTTGAATGAAGTTACTTCGAATTTAAGAAATAGAGACTATCAAACTTATCTAGGATATCTTATTCAATTTTTGTCTATGGAAAGTGAGACTGAATGGAATCTTAACAATCAATTTCATATAGATGTGATTGAATTTGTTGAAACCATTTTAAAAGTCATGGATACTTCCATGTATTCCAAATTGAGAGAAGATTTGAGAATTAATGATATTATAGATGAAAAAGAATTTGATTTGTTTACCATTCCTACTCTTTCAATTTTTATGAAGACAAGCACTAAAGATAATGAATTAGATAATTTGAATATTTTAAGATATTACTGTAGTTTAAAAGAAAACTACAATAACGATAGTGATTATTCAAAGAATGTATATTTGAAAAAAGTCAGTCTTTTGGAAAACTATATGAATTCATTAAAGGCTAACAATAAAGATGAAATTCTAAAATTAGTGCCTTTTATAGAAGAAAAGTTTATTAGTATAGCTATTGATGAAAATAGTTCTTCAGAAAAGGAAGAAGAATATTATGACTTTATAGGCAAAAAATGTTACCTAAGCTCTTTAGCTTTATCTGTTATAACAAAAGACTACTATAACAAATTTGACTTAAAACTGCTGTTTTTAGATTATGATCTTGTAACATTGATCAAAGATTACAAAATAATTGAGTTTAACTTAGTTATTCAATTTTACACTCAATTCTTTATAACAACTTCAAAAAGAAAATCATTATACAAATTTGTTAAAGAAACCGGCATGAATAAAAAAATCGCTGATTTATTGGATATTTTAACAAATGCTGATGATTTTTCTTTGATAGAATCATACTCCAAATCTTACATATTCCAAATCATTAGCAAGGTTTCTATACTTGACAATAAGCTCTTATTTGACTTATTCCAAAAGAATCAAATAGACCTTTCCTCAAAATCTGAATATACGTATCTTTTAGATTTTTACTCATTTTTGGATCCTGGGTTTATTTTGAAATATTATAAAAAAGACATTAAACTTTTGTTCAAGGTGGATTACTTTGTTGAAAGAGTATACAGCTATGTTTCCGTAATGAGAAATATTTGTTCCAATGAAGAACTTTGGTCATTTGTCATTGAACCTATTATCTCCATATGTAAAAGAACTCTTCCTTTGTTAGAAATATTGGTTCTTCTTGACAAGTTTAGTCAGTATGAACATTGTTTACTAACATTGCTGAGACAAGAAACTTGGATGTTTCAATATCTGTACGGAGAACTTTTAGACGAAGAGCTTGTAGTGCTTAAGGAAAATATACTTAACAATCTGATCATAAAGCATGGTGAGTTTGTGAGAGAAACAAATCCAGAAATGCATAAAAAATTAAAGGAATATGTTTTTGGTAATGATCGTGAAGCTAAAGTCAGTGTAGCAACAATGACTAAGTAATTTAGGAAATTATATATAAAGAAAAACTTTGTATTTTAGATGCCATATTTGACAAAATATTAAACAGCATAGCTATATTGCTCAAGTATAGTCACTTATGTTTTTCCACTTTTCTTTGTCGTATTCGGATACCAGTACTTTAGGATAGTCAAATGATTTGTCACTAATCTTTCTGTATTCCTCTTGATCTTCAATCAACTCATTGTTCAAAATTATGTTACTCTTATTTGTAGTAGACACAGTCTTGATACTGTTAAATTCTTCATTGTTGATATTTTTGTAAGGTGTAGTGAAATCAATTTTTCCATTGTCGTCAATATCAAACGAAATATTCGATAAAGAAAGCTTGTGACTAATACTCTTTTTAGCAAATCTATTTCCATTTATAAACATACTTTGACTGTTTTTTTTGTGCTTATATGTATTAGTACTTTGTTGGCGCTTTGGACTTAAAGAACTTAATGAAGTGGTTTTTTTATGTTTTGGTATCATTAATGAATTCATTGATTTTGTTGGTGAATAGTTGAAATCGTCAGAAAAAGCTGAGTTCATCATATCATCATCAACCATAGCTATCGACTTCGTGTCTAAAGAAAGCTGATTTTTTTTATGTTTATTTATTGTTAGGAAATCATCTAGTATATCTATAACATCTTTCTTTTCATTACTATGTTCATCAGTGAAAATATTTCTAGCGGAACTTTTGTTCTCGCAGTTCTCAGCAATGTTAATATCATTAACCACTCCGTCTATGGTATATTGACGATCCAAGTGACCAGCAACATCCTCTTTTCCAAATAGGGTCTGATCTAAATGAATGTTATCATTTTCGATAAGTAGTTGCAAATTGTTGTGAAACTTGTTAGGAATTTGAGACAAATCCTGCTCATTGGAGCTCGTGCTGTTTTCTGAATTTATTCTACTTCCACTATTATACCCTCTATGTGGATTATTATTAACAATTTTGCCTTTTAACAAGGTCATGGATTTTTTGGATGTCAATCTTGGCGGCAAAAGGCTTGTGTTCATTTTCGTCATTGCATTATGCTCTGCAGCAATTCTTCTTTCAAAAGATTCATTAATGTTAGTTTTGGACAAAAAGTCTTTACTGTTATCAATATCTAGCATTACAGATAAAGTATGGTGCAAGTCATTTTGGGAATTCACATTTATATTAGATGAATTGTTATAAGTTTCCAAGTTCTTGTTTGCAAAAGAGATATTCATTTCCTCATCTTTCACACTTATATTTGAATGACCAGACTTCTTTTTCAAAACTGTCGAAAAAACCCGTTTCCATCTTGCGTTTGTGTTTACATTGTGTATTTTTTGTTTACCATGTTCTTCACTTTCAGAATTGACAGCATCCATAAAATCATAATCACAAGTCAGTGTTTGTTCTGAAGACTTGTTTGCAAGTACTCTTTTATTTTTCGTTGGTATTCTCATTGGCTTCATAATTAAGGATTCTGGATCTTGCATATCATATCTTTGATTATCCGAATTAAAAGAATATAATATTGAAAAAAATGTCAGCTGCTGTAAAATTATAAAAGCTAGATCAATGACTACTAAATGTTTGATAGATTGTGAAGATTCTTCAATTATTTTGTTGTCTTTAGATATTAACTTATCGATAAATACAATACTAGAGCCGAAATTTAAAAAGTTTAAAATTATCAAACATATCAAAGAATTGTTTTTGAAATTCCTTTTATAATAAGAAGAAGAAATATTGTCAAGTCGTAGTAAACTAGAAGTATTTAATTCTGTAAATAAATTCAGTATAGTAATTAAAAGCGAAGATATTGATATTATCATCAATGATATTTGTTTATCGTTTGTTTTTTTGATTATAAAAATAGAGACTATTCCTATAATCAAACTAGAACATGTGTTGATGACATGGACTATGTTTATAATGTCTTTAAGATTAAACAGTGCCATTAACTACAAGTATATGGTGTAATAATCTATATGGTTCTTTTCTTCAATCTATCAATCACTTTGAACATTTTTCATATATATATTTTTTTTTTTCTTGTATTTCCTGCATAGTTTTAAATTTTGATCCGTAAACAACAACGCCAAATAAAAGGATACTTCGGTGATCTGTTGATTCCCCCCTTTTTTTTTTGGTACGGATTGAACACGCCCTACAAATCACGTTTGTTTTTTTTGGTAGCGCATACTTTATATATCCGCTGAACTTCAATGCTAAACTAATGATATCTTATCTTTAAGTTATTCCCTTGTTCTATACATATCAATCTCAGCTTGTTTGAAGTATCTACGGCCATCTTCGTCATATATAACTAAAGATAAATAGCTTTTAACGGAAAAACTGCCTAGATCTATGCTTGGAAGTAGATTGTACCCACTCAAAAATAATCTTATGGGGATTGTTTCTCCCTTGACGGGAGATCCATCCATGATTTCATATGATATGGGAACAGTCTCGCAGACTTTTGATTTAGTGCTGTTATTAGTAGTTTCTCTGGTGATCAGACACAGTTCCATTTTTTTAATTTTTAACCTATTCAATAGGAAATATATTCTACCTAGTATCAAGTCATTAAGAGTATAGAAATTCTTGCCAAACTCAAATTCTATGTGTAAACAATTTTCTATACCGATATCTAACTTGATGGGTTTGGGCTTTAAGTTAGTAACATCATCATACAAATTCACCCAAATTTTCTTGTATTTAGTAATTGGGGCCTTGTTAAGTAGATTAACCTTAACTTTTAGATAATAATTCAAGTCTACGTTGATACCTTTATAACTGTTATACTGTTTTTGACAGTTTTTAAAATTGAAATGTGTTGTTTGTGTGTTTAGAAGATCTCCTGGAGCAAACAAATCTGCTGTAAGTTGCAAAAAGGTGTTGTTATTTGTTGGTGAATCCCTTATATCTATACCTCCAATTAATGATATTGTTATACCTTGATGCTCTACTCTTTTGCCTTCTCCACGTACACGTAATGTGATTGTACCGCTAATACTCTCACCATCTTCGTAAATGGGTATTTTTTCCACTATGCCCTTTTTGTTGTTAACTATTTCATGACATTCCTTATTATCCTCGTTATCTAAGTTGATGTCGATGTCCAAAGAAGGCCTAAAAAACGAACTCATGATAAGGTATATGGTACTGGTAATTAGTGTGTCGTCATTTACATCTTCGTTACACAAAAACAACCCAAAAAAAAAATACATCCACAAAAGCGTTTAAAAAAAAGCAGGGCAAAGATTTCATTTCCTTATCAGCGGAGATAATACATTAGATGTGAAGCTTCCAGGAGGGTTCCCTTGACACTCATATTCAATATACTAGTAGAGTTTAATAGGCGTAATTATATATATACATGGTTAATTGTTACACTATGATTCTTTTCTTGGTAATCGCGTTTAATGTAGTGATAACTCAATCATATAGACTAGAAACGGAGGATGTATCATACAATTTCAAATCACCAACGATTCTTTGGTCGATTTCAATAGGTTTGACCCATTCACTTCCCTTTTCAACACCTCTTTTGACCCAACTACTTGGCCAGTTATCTTCTTCTATATCTCTTCCTAAAGTATCTAATTCGGTAGAGTTTTGAATACTATTAACTTCTTGTTTGATCAAAGATAGAGTCTTTCTGAAATATTCATCAGCAGCATGTCTTTGATGGAAGAAATTATATATTCTCCAAGGCCAATTTTTTACACCATAAAGCACTCTTTGGGGTATTAATAGTATTGGTTGTTTATAGAATAAGTTGATACCAGTTTCTGGATCTTTGAAGTTGTTTTCAATGAATTCCTTAGGTGGATACTCAAATTGCTTAGTATCATCTAACTTATCTTCAATGAAATTAGCTTTAATGAAATCTGGCATGGACAATTCATCTACAGGCTTATCAGGATACAATTTTTGTTGGTTTGCTCTCCAATCATCCTCTTTTTTCTTTAAATAATTAGCACAATATTCCGTTTTTTCCACAGGCCCTAATAAACCTTCTTGAATCCCATTCAAATATTCTTTGAAAGCACCTCTACCTAAGCATACAACACCACCTACTTTAGAATCATCTTTTACTAAAGCATCTTCGTATATGATGGATTCATCTTTCAGTTCCTTATTTTTATAAAAAACTCCTAATACATTACTGAAATCATAAGTCTTGTTTAGAATATCTTCAACCAATGGGTCTACAAGATCTTCCTCTTGGTTTTGGTTTAAAGCGTCTATTTCATTCACTATTATCGCAGGAGCCACATTCTCGGTGTTCTTCTCTTCAACTGACATGGTCTTCTTGTATCCTCTCAACTCATCCGCTATTTTTTCTCTAATTTTGCCTTGTTCATCACCCAATACAAGATCATAATCCAAACCAGCAGAGTGTATAACTGGTTTCATGTATCTTCTCCAAACTTTCATAGTATTGTCTAAGTAATCATCAGGCAAAGGAGCAATGATAATTTTCAATTTTCTTAACTTAAGATTTGTAGGAACGTCTTTTATATCAAATTTATCGGCATCATTGAATTTTGAATTTTTCTCGATATTGATTTCATCCATTAATCTAGAGGCTTCCTTCATGTATTTCAATCTAAGTTTCTTGATTTCATTCTGATCATAAAAATAACTACTTATTCCAGAACCGACTACTCCGAAGAATATTAACCAATTTCTTGATGGCAACTTTTTAGTGAATTTACTAAATGATGGAATCCCTAGTGCTCTAATGGCTGGGTTTTCATTCTTAGGCAATCTCATTTCCCAACTGGTTGTATTGGTTTTACTATATTTTCATATTCAATTTAACCATTTAAATACCGAAATGATCCTATAGAGAAAAAAAGAAACGAAATGAATAAATCTATAGAACTTGCTCCAAGGAGAAGGAAAAATTTTCCACGTTTTTTTTTCCTTCAAAAACAGTATCGAAATCGACATTGAAGAACTCAACCAAGAAAGAAAAAAAAGATGTTAGAATTGAAATGTATATAAGAATCATTCAGGATCGTTGTTAAGGATATTAGCTAAGGTGCTTCTTCTTCTATCATCCTTGGGGGTAGCTTGGTTTATGCTGTAGTTGCTTTTAAATACTCCGTTTTCTTGTTTATTTTGTAATCCCAGAGGGGAACTGAAATTATTTTTCATCACTTGAGGTAGTTTTTTTATATTATTCTGTGGATTTGTCTGTACAAACGGCTGTCTGAACGTTATGTTGGATTGTCTGAACTTGTCATTCGTTATATCTGTATTCTGTTGTTGTAAAAAAAATTGGCTTGCTCTTCTTGAAACGGGTAGGATATTGCTAGGCATTGGAGTTTGATTTAATGTGAATATGCTGTTTTCTCTACTTCTATTTCCTTTAACTTCCTCTTTGTTCAAAATTGGTAAGTTGTTGCTGGCAGATAATGCAGAATGCGTAATCGACACCCTATGTTGTTCATTGGTTGAGTTATTTGAAGCTGGTGAATAGTTTAGGTTATTTGGAACAAAACTATCTATAGATTGCATTCTTCCATTGATAATTTGGGGGATGAATTGCATACTACTGAATTTCGTCAAATCACTGTAGCTATTGCTTGTGGGCAATCCTGATTTCATGAATCCCATCATTCCATCCATTTGAGAAAAATCACTTTGGTTGTTATTGAAAATATTTTGGTTGAAAATACTAGTCTTGTTGGTTACATTGTGGTCATATGGTCTCAAGTTAGGCTGAACATAGTTGTTTGTAGGCATGCCTATCAAGTTGCCCTTGGCAAGCTCATTGGACATCCATTCATATTTAGGATTCATGTTCAGTCCATTTATGTGCATTGCTTGGTTGTTTCTATTATCTATGTTGATTGATGTATCCAAAGGCTGAATACTTTGGGAAGGCAATGAGACATCATTCCTTATGACTTTTTCATCTGGATTATCATTGGCTTTTAACTCTATTAGTTTCTTTTTCTCTAATTTGGCTTTTAATCTTTTCTTTTTGCCTTCTTTTAAATTCCACCAATTTTTAACAGTATTATCAGATCTTCCATTATTCAAAGATCTTGCAATAAATGCCCACTTTTTACCATGTTTTATTACCATGTAATTGATCTTTTCCCCTTCTTCTTCGGTAATTGGGTCTTTGTTCAAGTTTGGCTTCAAGTTCTGATGGTACCTTTCTCTGCACTGCTTAGGAGTTCTTGTGAAAGGAACCATTTTTTTCGAAATATCTGTCCAGTTTGTTATATCCCCTCCTAAATCCTCAACTATGCCCATAAGTTTTTCATCCTCTATCTTAGACCATGTCCCTTTTGTATGAGGTTTGCTATCGTTGCTGCTATCACCAAACCCTGGATTATACTGATTACTTTGATTAATCTCCATGTAATTTTCAGCGTGGTTGTTCATAACTGTTTATAGTATATTAAAATTTTATATAAACTCCGTTTCTTAGGTTCTTAATCTCTCTTTCAAACTCTTCAAATTACTCTTTCTTCTATGAATTTAAAGACTGTAATTGTATTTTTTCGGCTTTTTTTTCTTTCATAATTTCTCTTAAGTAAACAGAAAAAACAGGGAGCAAAAAAAAAAGAAATTCAAGAGTTCTAAACCGATACTAAGTAAATCATTTTTTTTCTTAGAATTTAAAATAATGAATAAATGAAAAAATATAGTCGTTCAAAGAGATTCACTAAATGGGTGTTAATGGAACGATGAAGCTTTGATATATAGCTATATATATAGAATTTAGGATTTCCAGCTCGGTTTTATGTCACGTATTTCTCTACATAAGCTTTTCAAAGAGTCTTTGTCGAAAGTCGTAAACATGTCTTTCCCATTGTGGTTGCAGTAATAGAATAATCTGAATATGGAATCAACATCAGGGTCAATTTTGTTCAAATCTATGGTTCCTTTGCTTCTTTGAAAGTACCATTTGTTAACAACATTGACTTTTCTACTTCTCCAAACTAGACTTTCATCATTGATTCTATTAAACATTTCTATAAACATTAAATCCGATATGCCTAATGAACCTTTCAAGTGCGGCAACACGCCGAGTTTATCCAAGTAGATTATCTCTCCTTCGTTATGTTTCTCATATGTTAGTATCCCTATACCTTCGTAATCCCCTATAATTATTATCATAAAGATATTTCCATTTATTCTGTCCAAGTAATGATTCAAGTCCAACTCTCTACCAAAGGATTCTTTAATGATATTTTGCATTTTGTTCAAGTCTAATTTCTTGTCAGCCTCCTTTCCTGCTTCTTTGGTATAATACTTTTGTGGTAAACCAATACTATTATACTGAGTCAGCAATCTATTCTTGAATATCTTGATATCAACACCTTTTTTCAATACAGTTGTCTGAAGATTTTCATCTAATTCTTTTTTATGATTGATCCCCATTTCATACCACTTTTTGTCTTTTGTTGTCTCATAGTCTTTCAGCATTGGTAAAGAACATGATAGCAATGCTCTATCTGTTAAGATATTGTGTATGATTGGATTGTTGTTTTCAATTGCCCTATATGACGTGATCAATCCAGTTGAAGACAATGGCAATATATCCAAACTCTCCTTCATTAAATCCAAATTAAAAATGGCTTGTTTAACCACATCCAAACCATGCTTATCCTTTTCTATCAATTCCATATTCTTTTCTTCAATTTTACTTAACTTATCATTCAGCTCTTTTTTCGATACTTCGTACTCATCCTTCATGTTCATAAAAATATGCGAGTTCCAACTTCTTGCTTCATAAGGAATACCACCATTCTTGTTCAAAATTATGATTTTCTCCAATGAACCTAAATTTCTGCTTATATTTTTTATGAAATCCACCAGTTGATTCTTGCTGTTTTCCTCCCCTAATCTATACATAATCATTCTCTGTCCTATTTTGTTCGTAGACGTAGGTTTGTAATTTGGCGGAACATAGTCTAAATTCGGCATTGTTGTACAATTCAGCAAATCCGAAATCTTGTAGTAATTCAAAAGTTTCATTTCCTTGTTCTCGTTCATCTCTCTATCTAGCAACAGCATGATCGGAGATACTCCTAAGTTCAATAACTTATTCAAATTTTTCTTAACGGATTGTTCGTGTTGTAAAAGTTCATTCACATCTTCCAAAATAATCAAGGATATGTTGTTTTTGTTACCGTTTAAATCGTATTTTTTCAAATAGTCTTTAGCCTCACGTTTTGTTACTGTTGATTGTAGAATCGTTGTGATGAACTCTCTTTTGAACTTCGCATCATTCGTATAACTTCTGGTCAATGTTAAAAAACTTTGAATCTTGAACATGTTACTTATTCGAACTGTTGATGTTCTTCAGTAGACGTGTGTTTTATATCTTTATATATTAATTTTGGTGATTAAACCTTTTAATTTCTTTTAATAATCTTAATCATAATTAAATGATTAACAAGTTATGTGTTTAAAGTTGATCTCAAAGTTAATTAGTCACATTGTATGACCATGCGTAAAAAATCGCTATATAATACATATATTGGTATTTTTCACCGATCACCGTTTTTTGAAAACCCCGAAAATTACATATCCGTCGATTTCGCTTGTTATTTTTGTAGAGAGAACTTTATTCACTTTATTCAAATTATTCACTGTAATGTAGGGATGCTTAATGAGCATTGAACACAACTACTTGCGGTTGTCAATTATTCGATCTAGCTCAAATTCTATCTGGCACCGTGTTTTTATCAATGGGATATAATGCCACGTTGATCTTTCACCAACAGACATCCAGTAGTTTATGTTGTCTAGTCTTCCTTCTATAATCCTGAATATAGAGATGTCGGAGATACTGGGGACAATAGTCATGTTATCACAGTAATTACTCGGAATTCGTTCATCTACAGTCAGCTTCCTAATCCATTGGTTCAATATACCCAAATCATCCATCACTTCTATTCTATGCTTGAATTCCATAGCCAGTAAGCTTTTGAACTTCCTTTCAAGCTGATATATCCATTTTGTGGAGATAAATGGTTTTTGGTATCTGGTATATGTGTTTATATCAAAGTTTTCGTACAAGTCCTCTTCTTCAACTTGTGAGCTTCTTCTTATATTTTTTAAATAAGATTTAGAATACTGATAGTATTTGGATACATTAATTTCATTTTTTAAATCATTAACTAGCAAACTCGATAAATAAGGTCTCGCCAACGATATGATGAAGTTATTCACGTTGTAAAGTTCTGTTAACTTTTCATAAGCTGTTTTCTTTTCACCAGCAAAGATCTTAGAGTAATTGTTATCTGAATTAGAGTCGTTGTATCTATCTGGAGACAAGTATTCTATCTTAAAATTCTTTGTGATCAAATAATCTTCAATTTCACCTTTGAAGTTTTTACAAAGTAGCTTACAATTGGGCACCATTTCTGACCCCAAAGAACAATCTATGGCTGATGAGATAATAACATTTGGAGTTGTTATATGATTTAATAAAGTCGGACAAGTTATTACATATTCCTTTGGGTAAATCACTATATTATATTTGTAGCCTGTTAATTCAAAAGCTTCTTGAAATGTCATTTTTTTACATATCCTCAATTTTACGTACTTGTAAAACAAAAAGATATCTTTGGAATAACCTTTAAAAATAACATTTGTAATCATCTTAGTCATGTTTAAATCAGTATCCACACCATCGTCTAAAAATTTCAAATCTTGTTGTCCATATCCGCATTCTTTCAATAATTCTTGCTCCTCATTGATTAATTTATTTATAACATATTCATCTTCGTTAAGAACTTTATTTACCTCTTCAATTGGTAAACAACATATTATAGCAGCCATACAAGCACCCATAGAAGATCCGGATATAATCTTGGGTAAATAATTATTGTTGAATAAAGCTTTGAATACACCTAAATGATATAATCCGAACAATGAACCACCATTTAGAATCAATGCTGTGTGGCCTAATGATAAATTACAAGTGGAAAAATAACTTGTTTCAACTAAATTGTGTTTGTCTAAGTCATCCAAAATCATATTACATTTTTTCAATAGCACCTCGATCAATTTTTTAGTTCCAAGTAACGATTTGCTGTATAATGAGACATCCCCAATGTTGGCAAAGTTACGTGTCATAAAAGGTCCATCTGTGATCAGCAAATCTTTAATTTTTGTGATATCATCTTTGTTGTTCATGTCATAGTTGGATAACATCATGTACATGATTAATACAGTTTCATAATCATAGCTAGATGATACGAATGATTCTCTCCATATATTAGCACCTGTAAGATTATCCACACTTTTGGCAAATTTCAAGTACTCGTCATATGTTTTGAGATTCGGTAATTGATTCACCAACTCAGTGTATGTTCTTTTGGCCTTAAACCTTAGTCGAATTATATTGTTGAATATAGAATAGATTAAAAAAAATATTCTTTTGATTATCCATGGTGTATAAGACAACACAGTCAAACAAAACTCCAAGTATATTTTCATAACTTTTGTCTTGTAATACTGATATACTGAGGGCTTTGTAATCAAATCAGAGTTATAATAGTAATTCTCTGCATTAAAAGTATTATTGATATCGTTATCATTGTTCTCGTTTAATATACTCCTAGTTTTTATATCATTTATAGATTCCTTTCTTCTTTTCCGTATCTTCACATGTTCCTGCTCTAAATTTATGTATTCATCCAGTTTCCTATTCAACTCCTTTTCTAAAAAATTGCTATCATCATCCTCAGTGCTTATGTTTATTATGGAGTGTTTTCTAGGAGATCCAGATACTGAATCAGTCCTAGAATTGGTCTCATTTGGTATCGTTTTGCTTGCTTTCTTTGGCGTTGAGTTAATATCAAGCTCTTTCAAAAAGTCCATAGTTCAAGTTAGAAGTTTTGAGCCTAAAGAACTTAACTTCTTTTTGATGTTTGGATCGATGCTCTTCATACTAACAGCCATTAAGCAATCTTGCTTTTAAAATAAAAGGGGGATAAGTAGGTATATAATATAGACTTTTCATTTAAAAAAAAGTAAAATATCATCCAGTCACGTGTATCCATCACGTGATGCATTTTATTGATATCTTATAACATATAAAAACAACTCAATATTTGCAAAAGGCATCATCTCATCATTAATAGTATTATTTCTTATTTGGATCCAGTACATTGGTCGTATTTCCATTGTAAGTTTCTCTATCGTCTTTCTTTTTTGGTTCAGTAATTTCTTTTTCATGTTCATGAGGCAAAGAAACATCCCCATTCCACCAATTCATCAGGGATCTTATGATCCCATTGGAGTTATGTGTCTTGGAATCAAAGTATTTCAATTCTTTCTGTTGATTCCCGCATTTGTACTCCACCAATAAAACAGATCTTGGCAAAAGATCCAGTTCTTCTAAAGTTTTGAATTCATCCATGTCTTTATATGTAACTCTAGGAATGATTCTGTGGAAGAAAAACTCTTTTTTGATGTTTTCTTCTTCCATCAAGTATTTTCTAACATTGTCTAAAGTGTCGTTTTTATCAAATGTACGTATGATATTCTTGTTTTCAGGCGTTTTGATACTCAACTTACACTCACTGTTGTTGTCTTTTGTTTTGATGTTGTCTTTTAGATCTGCAATTATAACTTCATTTATCAATGTATCTGTGTTTTCGTTGTTGTTTAAAGTTTCTTTTTGCTCCAGTCTATCTAGTTCAATTAATTTTCTTAATCTTTGTCTCTCTAAGAAATCTTCATTTTTAGCCTTTAAGTACTCATTTCTTTGTACAGTTGATGAATCATTATCATCCTTTTTGTTCTCATTTTCTGTAGAAGAAACAACTTTTAGCTCATCTTTAAAATCAGATATAAAAGCTTGTAAAATCTCATTCTTTTCTTCTTCATCCATATCATCATTAATCACATATTGGGACTCGTTGTTGTGTATTATTACGAGTACATTGTCTTTGGTGCTAAAAACTTCTTCGTACATCTCATTTTCATTATTATTCAAACTTTTCATATAAGTTTTAAAAAACTGATAGTGTGTATTCATCTCATTTATGTGTATCTTAAGCAAAATACAAGCATTTCTCTTGTTTATAAGATCTACTACATCTTCATTGATCCATGAATTTATCCAATTAAGATCATTATTTTTCGATAAATAAACGACCAATGGTTTTTTGTTGATTTTAGATCTGTTTATAGCCTTCACTAAGTATTCTTCTGTTGTATTTACACTCATTTGTTGGTTGCTAATTTATGGCTGGTTTTTTGACCTATGTATATTTATGATTTTAGCCCACTAGGGAAGTATTTTGCCTAGGGGAGAATTTACTAGTATAAAAGGTATTTCAAGAGCGTATTTTTCTCTCCAATATTTTTTTTTAAAAATTTCATATAATTTAAAAGTAATAATGATTGAATAATTGGTATAGAAGTTCGAATGTTTATATGAGCAAAACCAAACGAAAATTGCTTGAACTGACATTGCTTGCTTTGTTGTTGTTTTTCTTTTAACTCGACTTTTTGATAGATCTGTTCTCTAACATCTCAACAAGTAGCTTTTCATTAACAAAATCTTCTTGATACAACTAAAGAAGTAATTAAGTGGTAAAGACAAATCACCATACCAATAAAAAAACAATAATGATTAATATTCAAAATAACATCAAAAATGCAAGAAAATAGACACTTTTCACAAATAGATACACTTCCCAGACTGAAAAATGTGGAAATATCGAAGACTTTAGGGCAGGGATCATTTGCCTTTGTAAAAAAGGCAAGACTTTTAACACCACCAAACACAGTTTTTGCCATAAAATTTATTCATCTGAGTACAAGTAAGAAGTTTGGACTTTCAGAAAATGACATAGCCAAAGAAGTTATCATCCATGAAAAGTGCTCCAAGAATGACAACATCATAAAAGTTCTTACTTGTGATTTGAACAAAACTTATATGTGGATATGTCTGGAACTAGCCGAAGGTGGTGATTTGTTTGATAAGATTGAACCGGACGTTGGTATATCAGACAATGAAGTGGTAAGGTTTTACTTTAAGCAACTGATATCTGCTATTTCTTATTTGCACATTGAATGTGGTGTAGCACATAGAGACTTAAAACCTGAAAATATTTTAATTGATTCCAAAGGTAACTTAAAATTGGCAGATTTTGGGTTGGCTACTGTATTTAAGATCAAAAAGAAACAAAAGAATGGAGAAACAAACGTTGTTCTCAAAAGATCATATGAATTGGTAGGTTCACCACCATACATTGCCCCAGATCTTTTAAATAAAATTGATGGATATTATCCTTGGAAGTCAGACTTGTGGTCTTGTGGTATCTTGTTATTTGTATTATTAACAGGAACAACTCCTTGGTTTGAACCAACTAATAATGATATTTGGTATTGCAACTTCATAGCAAAGGACAGCAAACCATTGGATGGAACCTGGAACAAACTTGGAATGAGTGAACTAAATTTATTAAGAAAAATTTTGCAACCTTCACCAGAAGACAGAATAGATTTGATAGGCATAAAACAGCACATGTGGGTCAATAAACCAGTTTCATTTGCGGACGAATATACAGGTTTGTGCACAGATCCTGAACTGCTGTTTTTGAAACTAACAAAGAAATTAAAAGTCAGCTTGTCTGACTATGACTATCAGCAATGCACTCAACAAGTCAAAGACAGCTTTGATGTTGATATACAAAATAATATTAATAATTTCACACAGCCAGCAAAACTTAATAATATAAATGACTTTGCTTTTACTCAAAATAATATTTATAATGATTCATATCTGCCCAAAATTGAAAACAATTTCTTTTCACAAGTTGCCTCTGACGGCTTGGATAGCTTAGAGCTTACAGATTGGTTAAAAAATGATCCTTCCATGATTCAATATACTCAGCAAAACATAGAAGAATATAAGAAACAAAAGAATTTGAAAATATTTAATCATAACGTTAATAATATCTTTACAAGATTTTATAGTAATAGAGATCTTTTGGAAATAGTTGAGACTTTAGAGACGATATTGGTACAAATGAAATTGAATGTAAAGAATAATATCTTATCAGACTTGAAATCACAATTTAGTGGTTGGAATGAAGAAGAAATTCTGCCTGTAACAATAAAAATCAAAACATTTGATACACGAAAGATGCCATTACTAGGAGTAATAAGAATTGAACAAGTTGAAAATATAAAATGTATTACATTTTCCAAATCGAAAGGAGATCCTTTAGAATGGAGAAGATTATTTAAAAAAGTGACTGTACTATGCAGACACTTGGTCTTGATTATATAAACCATTAATAACTAAATTACAAATCACCAGGCATTGGGTATTGTTTAACAAACAATCTAACTTCTTCAGCTAATTGTTTGACTTCTTCGGATTCAGCTACTAATTGCTTGAATTGTTTTAATTGACCTCTTGGACCTTTGACCTTTTCAGCGGATTGTTGTTGGTCATTTTGCAACTTCTTGGCTAATAAAACACCTTTTTCAATAAATTCAGCAACCTTGGCAAATTCTTCTTTACCAAAGTTTCTGGTGGTCATAGCTGGAGTACCAACTCTCAAACCCATTGGGAATAAGGCAGATTTATCAGTGAAAACGGTATTCTTGTTAATAGATATGTTGATTTTTTCTAATAAAGATTCAACTCTGGCACCATCAACACCAAAGTTGTTTAAATCAATCAATAACAAATGGTTATCGGTACCACCTGAAACCAATTCAAAGTTTCTCTTTTTTAATTCTTCAGCTAAGAAGGCACAGTTGGCAACAACATCTTGTTGGTACTTCTTGTAAGCTGGAGTCATGACTTGCTTCAAAGCAACAGCTAAAGCAGCAATGGTATGATTAAATGGACCACCTTGATGTTGTGGGAAGGTAGAAAAGTTAATGTCCTTTTCTAAAGTGTAAGGAGTTTCTACACCTTTCTTGTTAGTATATCTAATACCTTTTCTGTAGAAAATCATGGCACCTCTTGGACCTCTTAAAGACTTGTGAGTAGTGGTGGTAACAATATCAGAGTATTCAAATGGAGATGGAAGAACACCAGCAGCAACCAAACCAGAAATGTGAGCCATATCAGTGACTAAATAGCAGTTTTTGTTGACTTTGTTGGTAATTTCCTTCATTCTCTTATAATCAATCAATCTGGAATAAGCAGAAGCACCGGCAACAATTACTTTAGGTTTAAATAATAAAGCGTTTTTTTCCAAAGTGTCATAATCAATTAATCCAGTCTTTGTATCTAATTGATAAGGCATAGTAGAAAAGTACTTGGAAATAGCTGAAATGCTCTTACCTTCCTTTGTACTGTAACCATGGGTTAAATGACCACCATGTGGTAAATCCAAACCCATTAATTTACCACCTACAGGCAAGACTGCTGAAAAGGCAATCAAATTGGCAGCGGAACCAGCCAATGGTTGAACATTGACACCCCATTCATTAGGATCTAAGTTGAATGCTTCTAAGGCTCTCTTTTCACACAATAATTCGACTTGATCAATGTATTCATTACCACCATAGTATCTATCATTAGGTCTGTTTTCTGAGTACTTGTTTTGGAATTCTGATCCTAATAAATCAAAAACAGAGGTAGAAGTGAAATTTTCAGAAGCAATTAAAGTGATTGATTCTCTTTGTCTCTTCTTTTCCAAGTCTAAAAAGTTGTTTAGTTCTGGATCAAGTGCCTTCAAAGACTTGCTAACCAATTGTTGGTTGGTTAAACTAGCTATGTTGCTTTGGAATCTTTGAGCCAAGGCTGGTTTATTGAATTGTTTGATGATCGTTCTAGATAGCATTATGTATTTATTGGTCTTCTATGCCCTTATTCTATAGTAAATTCACACTTGAAACTTCTTACAAATATTAGTCATCTCTGAAAAATTTAAAAAAAAACATAGAATAACGACTCATTGGGACTTCAACAGTCGTTAGGTGAAAAAAAAGAAACAAATTTTAAAATTTTTACGCCCACCACAGTCACAACTATAGGCCCGATTGGGAACTTCTTTTAAAGCACAGAAGTCATTCGGAGGTAAAATGTTGACTTCTTTTGGGGTGGTAAAGGAATATTAAATGCAGTTGGAGGAGATATATAAGAGATATATAGGAGCTATAGAATTACATCATATTTTTGTTTAGGGGTTAGGTACTCGTCAAAGAAGTCTTCTATGGCTTTGCCTATTTTTTCCGCAGCCAATGATAGTTGTTCTTTGCCAGTGGCTTGAGCAACAGTTACTCTTATAAAACCACTTTTTTTGAATGAGTGTTCAACATCTATGCTTAATTTGGGACCAACAATGGCACTCAAATTGTGTTCAAGCAATTTGTAGTCCATGTATTGCATACCCATTTTCATATTTTCCGCAGATTCCAAAACTGATGGCTTCTTCTCCTTTAGATTCAATTGGATACACAAGAACATACCGAACTTTGGCTCAATGCATTCAAACAGGTTTTTTTCTTTGTAGGCCTTTGTTTCATATAATTTATTCAGTAATATGTCTTGTCTCAACTTGTATCTGTGAGATAAATTCATACACCATTGGATCCAGCCATCTAGTTCTTTGATGTTGTTTGATTCTTGTACTTGTCTTTCTAGTAGCTTGTCCATGCCATAGCAACATTCGTTGAATATGGTCATACTGGCACCACTGATTTCTCTGGTGCTACACTCAACAATGTTTTTTAATCTACTGATAAAAAACTTATTGGCAATGATGACACCTACTCTCAGACCTGGGGCAAATATTTTGGAAACAGATTCACATCTGAATACAATCCCTTCGGTATCTATAGATAAGTAAGAAGCAGCAGTTTCCAACTTGTTCAGGTAATCATCCTTTTGATTAGAAAAATCTTCATAAGTGGTCACCGTTTTGTTAACGTCTTTTTCAATCTCATCAGTCAACAAGATATTTCCATATGGATCATCTTCAATGATCAAAACATTATGTTTTTTACAGATATTATACACTTCTTGTCTATGTTTTGAACTTTGAACCAAACCGGTTGGATTTTGTACAGGTATGGTGTATAGACAAGTAGGGTATGGCTTGTTTGGATGAATAGACTCCCAGTTACTCAGTAGGTTGTCTAGGTATACAACATCAATTGGATTTTCACCATTTTCCTCAGTAGCATGCATGTTTAAATTAAAAGGAGCATAATGGCCATCTGTCATGGTGACGTTGGCTAGAATAACAGGATAGGTGAACTCCTCAACCAAAATGGTCTTGTTTTGGTCCAATAATAATTGAGTCAAATAAAAGCAAGAGGCAGAAGTACCAGAAGTAATCATCACGTCGTAATTCTTTCTTCTTTCTTTGTTTGCTGGCAAGTCTTCTCTGAAATAGTTAAATTTGGTGATCAACTTGTTGTACAAGTCAACAGTTGAAGTCAATCCGTGAGTTTGATCAGAGTATTCAAATACAGATTCAATTGGTACATTGGAGTTATAGTCACTGGATGATGTGTTTTTGCTAAAAGCTTCATTACCAATGTGAAAAGTATTGGTTAAAACATCATTTCCCGGTGTACCTACATTTTCATGTCCCAAATCCAAAGTATGATTAACGGATATATTCTTTACACTGAATAGTTCCTTATTTGGAACACCTGAAGATAAATATATCTTTTCATTTGGATCAAGTGCGTTTAAATTTTTTTGAAGTTCCTCAGAAAAAGGTCCATGTTCCCAAAAAGCTGGCAAACGTCTTTTTGAGTCTTTATTGGAGAGAAATTGTTGATATTTATATTGTTTTGGGTTAATTGTCATTGGTCTTATCGGATATTAGAGATTTATGTTAATGATACTATCTTTATCAGTAGAATGGGCGATGGTTAAAGCTGCTTTTTTTTTTTTTCTCTGTAGTGAAAGCAAAATAGCTTATAGAGATTGACAGAGTAACTAGTATCGAAATAGAGATGATTAAACAAAGCCCCTTATATACAAATTCAAGAACCAACAGGTGAATACGTTTCCCTAAAGATAATGAAAAAATATATATTATCAAAGATAATCAAATAATCAAAAGTTGGAAATATCCAGTTTTATGTCCACTAACGTTAAGAGGTGAGCGTATCTCTTAACGTTAGTGGACTAGTTTATTTGTTTTTGCTGCGTTTTTTTTCGTTGGCTGTAGAACGCTGATAAATCCCATCGGGAAAATAACCTCCGTTTTACAATTCGCTATATTTTTTTTTTCATGTAGATAAGAGCAGAGATTTGTTTGTACACAGGAGCGATATCTGTAATGGGAGCGCTAATTTTAATTAGTATATATACCAACTTTGTAGCGTTTATTTTGAATATGGGCGTCTCTGTAAAGGTGCTGTTCTTAGAGTGATTATTGATTATATGAGTAGTAAAGTTATTTCCTATGGAGAAATGAATGCGGTACGACTGCGCTTATTTATATTATATATATAATAATGAGGCTATATCTGGTAGAAAGCACGCTAGAACTGGCGCTACTCTAAAGTTTGTGTATACTCAAATCAGTTTTATTGCGCTTATTTCCAACATATACACCACTTTCATACTGGTTTATCCCATACTCAAAACATGCTTATATCCGTATTTCAGAGATATCCTTACAAAAAATGCGAGTGTCAAGAACCTCATATGGGCATTTAATAAAAAAAACCTTAGTTTTGATGCTGGTTTTTTCACTATTTTTGAAGCTAATTTATGAAAAATTAAATTTGTACATGTACTTTAATAGACAGTTGCTTGTGATCCACATATATCAGTATCCCTTTTGTGTTATCTCTATGTCTTGTAATCTTATACCCGCTTGTCGGAGATATGTCTTATTTTTTACCATCTTATATCCGAGCTTTGAACACACGTGACCACTGCATAGGTATGCATCACGTGCATTATTACTCCTTGTACGGATATAGGCTATAAGCATAAACTGCAGTTTTAAAAAAAAAACAACAAAGAAAGGGAGCCATATATGAAAATCTCGTTCAGAGAGGTTATTTCGACTTATTTATTTTAAAAAACTTTTTTTTAATACTATAGACATTTTCATACTGAAAAGTTTTGTTGAATCGACAAAATAACTATTCGTCCTAAAATAAACTTTTCAAGATAAATAAAATCATTGCGATGAAATAACCTAAGAAATCATAATATAGCTTGGTATAATAACCTAATTTTTCTTATTTCGATTTTTTTTTCGATAATGGATAATAGAACGGTCCATGGTCATATCCACAACTATAAAGATTTTACCTTGGTTCATGGTCATCTTCACTCAAATCAGCAAAATGAAAAATCCTTTGATGATTCATATAAACACTTTGAATTCATAAATCTGAATAAAAATGTGGGCCAAATTGATCACCAAAGAGCAAACGAACTACCGATTTCCTCACATTCAGATAATACCGATGAATCTAATGAATATCCTAGTCTCAAAATGTTAATGGAAGAGTGTCACTGTGATCCTCAAATCATTGAAATTTGTTGTGAAAACTCTGATCATAATGCGGATGAAAAGTCCTCTCATGAATGTGATATCGAACATCTTGAACCAGTCAAGAAGAAAGTCAAGTCTTCTAAGAAAGACAATTTAATTGAATATACCCCGAAGGATTTACTCTTTTTAGATGACTGTAATACAGAAAACAAACAAACTTCCAAAGATGTTTTGATGAATTTCTTGGATATTAGCAAAATGTACGATATCCCTGTTTTAAACAAAACCCATGGTAAGATAGTTCATCAAGAGAACCTGCTGAATGTAGGATTTACCAAGAAAGAGGAATCTTTGATTGAGAATGGTAATCATAACCATAATCATCACCATCACAAGTTGGAATTGCATACACACAGAATGCATAACCAAGTTAAAAATGAGGAGCTTGAAGTTGACCAAATAAAGAAAAAGATTGACCAAGAGAAACACTCCTTGGACTGTCATTTTGTATGCGAAAGCCCAAATTCTGAAAATTTTGAGGTCAAATCAGAAGAAGATAAGAGCCACCTGGACTTCAAGTGGAATGATCTTGTCTCTGCAGACAAAACTCATACCACAAAATGTAAATGGGAGAATTGTGACAGAACATTCAATTCTTTGATGGAATTACATTCACATTTAATATTCGATCACTTACATAATTCAAAAAAACATACACATAACAATCAAAATGCTGATGCTAGTGAGGCCTTAAAGACTACCAATGATGATGAAAGATGTTTTTGGGATAACTGTGGGTTTGAATACCAAAACGATTGTGATATAGTTGAACATATAAACGATACACATGGTATTCAATTCAACATTCAAATGAATCCATTGGAAAACGCATTGGAAGCAAGGCCAAATGAAACACATAGACACAACATTCTTATGTTACCACAAACTTTGGAAAATGAATTTGTATGTAAATGGAAGAATTGCGGTGTTACTTGTAAAAATGAAGAAGATCTTGACGAGCACTTAGCCTCGCATATACCCAAGAGACAAGCAGAATACCAGTGTTGTTGGTCCGAGTGTGGCAAATTCTTCAAGCAAAGACAAAAGATATTAAGACATTTGAAATCACATTCTAAATATAAAGGTTGTGTTTGTGATTTATGTAACAAGACATTTAGCACATCAGATGGTTTACTATATCATAAAAAAAAAATGCATAAAATAGATGAAGTCGAAAAGCAAAATACTCACATAGAACGGAACATTGCCAATCAGTAGCAATGAAAATATATCATTCATTTAATTTATTTATTTTCTTTTATAACATTGAAAGACATAGTCTGTCTCACCATAATCATCAAACCCTTCGTCTTTCTGTTCCAAAATTTTTTCAAAATTTTTTTCTTCAAGTAGGTTCCACAAGGTATTTCTTTCTTCTTCATACTTCTCTCTTAAAGGAATTTCAAGGTAAAGTAATCCATTTCCACTCAAAAATTCATCAATTGTATTTGCAACAAGTTTTGGATGTTCAGGAGAGTATAAACAATCACATACGACAACAAAATCAAACTTAACGTTTTGAGTTTCTTTTTTAAAGTCCGAAGGATCTTTCCAATCTAAAGGTCTGACAAATACTTTGTCTTTGATATCAGCTTTGTTCAGTTTAATGTTTTCTTCAAGATTTTCTACAATCTCTGGTAGATCAGTTAAATGAAGAGTCCAATTATTAACCTCATCTAATAGCATTTTTTTTACTATGCTGACTCCAGCCAATCCTGTACCTGATCCAAGTTCCAAAATTCTGTGTACGTTTTCTGGATGAGATGCAATGTCTTCAAATAGTGTGTTATTACGTATGACTTTTTGTGAAAATGGATATGAGGCTCCCCATGTTTTCCACCCTATATTATCGTTGGCTATTCCAAGTTCTTTGATTTGTATTGGCACTTTTATAGAAGCATCATTGTTTGACAAAAGAAAGTTTCTAAAAGACCCACCTGAAACGGCAGATCCGCAATATTTAGCAATAAGATTAGAAATTTTGTCCAAAATTTCGTCGCTTTGTTCGAATGAATGAACATGGGGATGACCTAGCAAACGGGTTAAGTACTCAATCATTTCAGATTCGGAAGTTGATGGAACCATAGAAAACAAAACTTCAGAGTAAAATTCTATTTCGTTTCTATCATGAAATGGAACTCCATTCCAACTATTCACCAGCCATTCGTGCGATGGATGACTTAAAAGATGAAATTCTCGCTCGACTTCTTGAAAATTCACTGTAGGTGCTGGTTCCAAATATTCAAGAATATCAATCACTAGGTATTCAGGAAGTATGTGTATAGGCGGAAGATGGGAAACACAAAACAAATATGGGTCTGCCATAAATATGTGCAATTTGGTAATATCGGTTATATTGGTTGTATATAATGCAATATGTCTTTTTTAAATTTTATGAAAAATTAAGACTTCAATTTGTTCAAAACGTTCAAGATTCCCGTTTAGTGAAGACTTGAAAATGTTCAACTTTGGTCACGTGTAATGACTGTTTTTCACTCAGTCGTGAGCAATTCAAATAGCTAAAAATGTTATGACAGGATGATCTATTGTAAGAATGTTGGAAAAAGAGGTCAAATAGACGTGGGTAGCTGTGACCAATGCCATCTTACTGCTTCTCTCATATGTCAAAATGTTTACATATGGGGGGTTTTTCTTGCTGTAATAGATCCATTTTCAGTATATATTAAGCACGTGATTGACCTCTAAATGACCCGCTGTTTTTCCTAGCCTTAGAAATAGTACCTTCTTTCCTATATAATATAATCCTACAGTAAATCTATGAACCATACGACATAAATCATTTGAATATCAACCCAAAAAAAACAACAAAGAAGACAGATTCTTTTTTAGACATCGAAATTGTACTAAATAATCAACATTTAATGCCCATACAATAATTTTATAAGATCAGCATAAACAGTTTTATTATAGCCCATGGTAGAAGAAGACGTGAATTTCACCAGAAGAAATAATAAAACAATACTGGGTTCGTTGTCGGAAGAAATAGTTCCCCAAGTATTGATGATAGATAATATAAATAAAAATTCGTTACCAAATTCAAGACATAGAAGCAATACAGCGGCCAGTGCTTTAAGTACAGTTGGCTTCAAATCAATTGCAACAAGTTCCAATAACTTATCAACAGCAAAGCTTTCATCTATATCTGCAAATGAGTCTACTACACCGCCTAATACAAAGTTTAATAACGAAACGACTATAAAAAACGAAGGTTTTAAGAAGAGAAGCAACACTTTATTGAGTACAAATTTTCAAGTATCGCTATCCAATTCTTCATTTGATTCTTTCAATGATGACCAAGATAATATAAAACATGTTCATAAGAATGATTCTTTAGCATTAAAATTGTCTAATACATCAAACAAAGAAGGTAATCAAAGAAGCAGCAACAGTAGAAATATCAGTGGTGAAAACAAGGCCAAGAAATTTTCTAGATTATTTGGAAGAAATAAAGATTCAGCAGGCTCAAGCGGTGCTGATAAATTTCATGAAAACTGGTTCCTAGACAAAAAATTCAGTTCTAAAAATGCAGTTTCTTTATTGGACAGTAACAAGATATTAAACGAAATGTTATCAGCAAGTGACCCGGAAAATGAGCTAGTTAATGTCTCAAAAATTCTAAACCATAGTGCTGGCATAGGTGCTTATGGATCTTCAAATTCTCAATCAGCAAAAAATGTTGGATTTAACACAAATGCAAACTTGGATCATTTAATGAAACAAGATGCAATGCTGTCGGAAAGAGAATACCATTATATGTATGATTTACTGAAAAACTATTCAGGTTTAGAAAGTCAATTTGCATTTCTGAAGCTGAAATCGAGGACCAAAATAATTAACGATTTGATATTGGTCATCAATGATATTAACTATGCAGTTATCAATGAAGATTACATGCTTCCAAAAACAGAAAATCTCCATAAAATCATTTTTCTTTGTATTAAACTAAGTTTTTTGAACACTTCCTTAGAGTATAAAGAAGAAGAATATAATGGTAAAGATCAAAATTTTTATTATAAATCTGAATCTAGTAATAAACAAAATAGCGGAAGCACAGCAAATGGCTTGGATCAAATTAGCTTTCAAGCTCAATCCAGTTATTCATCAGGTAATAAGTCAGCTGAAGAAAAGCACCCAAAGTTGAAGAAAAAGCACGTTAAGGGAAAAACAAACACAGGCATTGAATCAGACAAGTCTAAAGTGAACAGTAACAAAGATAATTCAAAAGACAAACAATATACAGTGAATAATGGATCTTCATTATCACCATCAGTCATATCCAACAGTTTATTATTTGGTATCATTCATGCAACAACCGTTGAGGAATTGTTTGCAATTAAAATGCCCATAAAAAAATTTGAATACATAACTAAGAAGATCTACACATTTTTGATAAACTTTTACAACAAGATTTTCAAAGACTTAATTTATATGATGGAAAACCAACTAATTTATAGAAATAGTGACGAAAAAATTCTTAATAACCCTATAAAAAGACTCAATTTTATATGGCAAAACTTCAATTCTACACATATTCCAAATATGCTAATTCTGAACAATGATTTTCAAATTTTCACCAAGATGTTTTTGAAGAAATTTGGATATGCAAATGTCAAATCAGACTTAAAAACAATGTTGTTGGAAACTTTTAGAGATTGTGTGATCATGCCCATTTTTGAAAATTATGATGCCATAATCTTTAAAAACTTCTTGGAACAGCAAAAGAGCTTGACCAATAACGATAAGCTGTTGTTTTTACAGTGCTTGGGTGTTTTAGAGCTAAGTATAGTAAAAGACTTTGATGACAAAAATCAACAAATATTGAAAGTTTTGATTAAAACATTAAGAGAGAACATGATTGTTTTTTAGAGAGGAAAAAAAACATGCAGTGATTACGTTTAGAATTAAAGACAAGATTGAGTATATATATGTATTGCTCACATTTTTTTAACCACTATTAAGAACTCTTACAATAGTTTCTGCCGTTTGCAACTTGATGTTTACACAAGTTAGGTTCCAATACCAACCCGGTTAAAGCTGCAAAGAGAATACCAAATGAGTCTGAAATCGTCACTACACCCATACAAAATTCTCTTTTATGTGAACTACTATTGCGGTAAATCTCATTTACATTTAAAAACACATTAACATAAGATGATCCACCCAATAATCCCTCATAGAATGAACAAAATATGATGAAGTATACAGATTCAATAGGGAAGTAAAGAGCCTCTATCAGCAGCATAAACAAATTTATGACCTGCAAAATCGACAAAAACCAAACATTCTTAATTCTCATATAATTTCCGGATGATCTAGAAATCAATACTCCTAGTTGGTAGACTGTGCCATATAAAACATATTGATCTCTGTATTTACGAAAAATAATTGAATGGTCTTTCAGTGGAAATAAAAGGACTGGTGTTATTCCCTGATTGATCAAATACTCCGCGAAATACACAAGCATCAGCGGTAGCATAAAAGGATAAAGAAGTTCTTTAACTAATCCAAGTTTATCTATATGATCATCTTCAAAGTTTTCTTCTGTGGCCATGCTGTTTTGTGTAAGATCAATGTTGTCCATTTGATGGTATTCATTTTGGGGTAAGGTCCAATAAAGAAAAAATCCTAACGGTATTAAACTACTACCCAAGAGGCATGTGGTTATAGAAAATCTAAAAAATGAGGTTATTATCAAAACAAATAAAGATCCACAGATTCCTGCAAATCCTGTACCTACAGACCAACCATTTATTCCATTTTCACCAAACTTTGAGGAAGCTATTTGCAAAAAAGTAAGTTCGCCTAAACCAGACATCAAACTTGCGAGAATAATACCTAGGTATACTTTTTTGAAGGCTATAAGCCACATTGCCAAAGAATTGATAATAATCAAGCAAACAACTCTTTTTACATGAGATACTCTATTGTGGATAATAATGGGAGCAAGTGACTTTAGAATCAAAGCAGGAAGAATGTTCAATAGCAAGATCAACGATTTTGGTGTGTTCTTAGACGTTAGATCCATAGCCAAAGATAAAATTATTACATATAAGGAGTTGTTGACCAACCCTAGTATAGCAAACTTGCTATATGTCGTTAGATCCATTTGCTTATGGTTGTATAACCGCAGGACGTTTATGGCGTACTGTTTGGCCCTTTTTTTTTTTATTTAGTTCTCTTTCGTTAAATCCGAATCGGTAATTAATCCACGAGCACGTGACCTCTTAAAAAGACAACAAGTCCAATACCACAAGCCAATTCATAACTATTTGCATAATGATTATTAAAAACAAAGACGTTAGATGTTTTTTTGGAAGATAAGAATAAGTCATTTTGCCACTGATAAAGACTAATATTCCAAGCTAAAATCGTTTATGAAACAAGCACAGGGTGTATAAAGAACCCAAAAAAAAGAAAAAAAACAAAGAAATACAAAAGATTGATTTTTGTTTTGATCGTATCAACTATGCTTATCAATTGAAATACAGCAAAATCTAGTATCAAGAATGATTTTATTTGTGTCAAGAATCAATCAAATCACATGATTATCAAATTTTCAACGGAGTTCTCATACACCAAATCGCTTACGGCTCCTATTAGTGTTCCCTAAAACAGAAAAGGAAATTTAAAATGCTCATAATCAGCAAGAATTTAAGTTTTTAAAAAAACGGCAACAGTTAATTTTCACTTGTTTATTTTTTAATTGTCGAATTTTTCACGTATTTTTAATCCACCTCTTATGAATTATCCCGTTCCCGAGTGAACAAATAATAGAGTCATATCAGTATTGTAGGCTAGGCCTAATACTAGGCCCTGATTAGATTAAGAGGTGTTATCACTATACATATCAGTGATTAAGAATGATTAAGTTTAATTAAGCGAGATTTTTCGATGATTTAACACCGAAATGCCAATCTTGAGATTAGTACTTAATGGCATCGTAGACAGTATGGATTTTGTATGAAGTATTAAGAGAGATTCAAAAATATTTTGAAATAAAAAAAAAACACCAAAAAAGTACATAAACCAATAACTTTTATACTGCATATGTCTTCTGTTGAGTCATCTGAGGATATAAAAAACGCCGGTCAGGGCACAACTACCGCCTTTGAATCACACCCCGTCCGTGATTTATCGCATCAATTATCATCTTTTAAGTCCGCCGACGGGCACAGAGTTAATGTTGTTAGATCAATAAATAATCAGCTAGCACTTGAAGAGCTGGGTTATAAGCAAGAACTTGAGAGAAAGTACACATACATTGATCTATTTGGTATCGCATTTTCTGTTATGAGTTTGCTACCTTCTATATGTGCTGTTTTCTACCAATCAACTTCCGCAGGTGCCTCTTCTGCTTGGGGTTGGTTATTTACCTCTTTACTAGGGATTCTTCCTGTTGGTTTAGCTTTATCGGAACTTGGTTCTGCTTTCCCTTCTGCATCAGCTGTTTATCTATCCGCTTGGACCTTTGCTCCTGAAAAATACAAAGACATTTCTGCTTATTGTGTTTGTATTTTAGATTCTATTTCATTGACCGCAGGTGTTTGTTCTATCTTTGCTTCATGTGCAGGTCAAATATTGTCTTGTGCACAAGTATCAAATCCTGATTTTGTTGTTACCAATGGTAAAAAATATGGTGTTTATGTAGCTGTTATTTTACTTGGTGCTGGTGTCGGGACTCTTTCAGGTGGTATTGCCACAAGAATCCAGCAAATTTCTATTTTCTTCAATTGCTTCTTATTGGTTTTAGTTTTCATAGCTTTACCTATTGGTACTAGTAACAAGGGAATCCCATTCAACAAAGGAAAATTCATCTTTGGAAATGTTGAAAACTACTCCAATTGGTCAACTGGTGGGAATTGGATTCTTAATGCTCTAGCTCCAGCAGCTTGGACTATTGCCGGTTTTGATTCCCCAATTCACATGGCTGAAGAAGCTATTTATCAGCCAAGAGACTTAACCAAATCTGTGTTGTTAGATCCAAAAGCTAGTCCTGCTGCCTTTGGTGTCATATTGTCTATTGTCAGTTGTGGTATTTTGGGTTGGTGCATGCTTTTGTGTTTATACGCATGCATGGGTCCATCAGTAGATGATATTATGAACTCTTCATTCTCTTCGGTTGTTACTCAAATCTTTATGAATTCATTAGGGGAAAAATGGACTTTGGCTATAATGGGGTTGGTATCTGTTGGTTGTTTCTTCATGGGTGTTTCCTTGATTTTGGCCACTTCCAGAAACTTTTATGCTATATCCAGAGATAGAGTTTTGCCGCCTTTTGCTGCTGATTGGTTTGCTGTCGTTAACAAAAAAACTAAGACACCTGTAAGAGCCATGTACGGTACCTGTTTGGCTTCGCTACTATTCGGGTTATTGATATTCCAAGAACAAGGTGCTGCATCATTGTTTTCCATCGCTGTTTGTGGTTTCTACATGGCTTTGATAATTCCAATGGCCTTGAAGTTAACTTACGCTAGAAGCACTCATGCTGTTGGACCTTTCTACCTAGGAAAAACATGGTCATTTATCATAAACTTGGTTGCTGTTGGCTACCAAATATTCATGATTATCATAGTTTTATTCCCAGCTGTAAATAAACCTAATAAACAAGAAATGAACTACTGTATTGTTTGTACCTTTGGTATATTAACATTGGCTTTAATAAGTTATGCATTATTCCAACATAAATACTTCAAAGGTCCAAGATCTAACCTGTCCGACAACGAGTTCTTGGAAGTTGTCGGTGAAAATCACATTGACGACATTGTTTACGACGATAAAAGCTAAATAGCAAAATAAAAATATATATCTTTTCTCCAAATATTAAGCTGGTTTTAATTAAGAGTCAACTACATATGTGTGCACGGCATCACTAATACGTATCTGTTCAATATCCCTTTTGGTAAATACACGTGCTCAAATGCCCTTTTCGGCCTAATGAAAAATCAGCGTAACCTTTAAAAAAATATATGTAGATGTGACAAAAAAGAAAGCTTCCCCTTGAATAAGTTTTAAAATTTTAAACTGAATAAACAAGCCCCAGAGGAACTTTTTAATCATAGTAACACATCGATCTTTAAACCAACATTATCATGGACTTACACAATCCGAAAGATATAATTAAGACCTTGAAAAGTGGTCCAGATCATGAAAATAAAGATTCTAAGGGGAACGAAACTTTAACAAAGGAAAGTAAAATAAACAAATCGAAAGATGTAAACAATGATGATTCTGGAGATGTAATTTCTTTGAATACAATAAGAACACAGGTTTCCGAAACCGATGTGAGAAGATCTTATGAGAATCCAAGCAAAAAGGGGATTTTTAATTTTATATATGGGAAACAAGAGAATGAAGAAGACAAAGTTGCGGATGAAGATAATATGAACTATACTCCTTCTCACAAGGAGCATGGAACCAAAGAAGAAAATGATATAATGACAGGGCACAATGAAGATGAAGAAGCTGGTTATAAAAACTTAACTTTTCATGGTATCACATCGTCACTAAAAGGGAGTCTTATGAAAAATAAGTCCTCATCACAAACTTCGGTTAAGTCTCTTGGTGATGGAAGTGGAAAAAACTTCAGAAATTCTTTAAATTTTAAAAGAAAGCTGAAGAGTACACAAAATAAGTTTTTAAGCTCTGAAAAACTTGGTAAATCACCGAAGACAGCTGAAAAAGAAAATGTTTACAGCGAGCCATTGTCTCAGTCTGAAGTTTTTAGATCAGCCCTACAAGAGGATTTGTTTAATATGATGCTTGCAGGATCACCAGCAGCTTTACTATTCTATTCTTATTTTACATTAGACCATAAAAACAACAGAAGAGCCACTCTTTTATTAGGAGCCTTGAGTGTGCATGTTAACAAGTTAGGCCAAGATAAACACATTGAGCATAACGAAGAAGATGAAGATTCTGGTATTGGTTTTAAGTTGAAGCAATTGCAAAAAGAAACTTTCAGAATTGACTTGGAGTACGGTATGTCCAATAGCAAGATGAAGTGGTCAGTTTACAAAAGTTACTTAGACATTGCTCGTTTACACTCGTCTTTAAAAGCATTCACCCTTACAAAAAACTTAAGAAATTCTCAGAATTCAAGCTACATTGTTGGAAAAAAGAGTCTGAAGATACCCAAATTTCCAAGATCAAATAATAAAAAGAACAACAAAAGAAATGTCAAGTACTTATTTGCCAAAACAAAGAATGCAGCAACTGGAGCTTCGTCTAAAATAAACGAAAAAACAAAGCAGCAAATGAGCAAATTTAAAAAGAACACAAACAATAAAACTTCTGTTAATGACAAGGAAGTGGAATCAGATCATGAGGAAGAAGATATTAACGATGTTGTTTCTGAAATTTCTGAAAATAGTGATGAAGCTGATGACTTGTCCAGTATTGGAAGTTTCAATGCTTCTGAATCATCTATAGAAAGTAGAATTTTCAATCCGAATGAACACAGTTTGAAGCAGGTTCAAGACATAATAGGTGACCATACAACTCCACCAACTTCCAAAGGAGGCAATTTTGATGATAATAATGGTCAAACTGAAATAACTGAGAATTCACTCAATATTGGGTCAGCTAGATTAGAAGATGAACCTTCTGATCATGATAAGAAAATGACTTTGAGTACTCAAGACAATGAAAATGAAAACCTTAATGTTAGATTAGAAAAATACTTAAAGCTTTTAAATGTGGCTGTTGGTTTGAATCCAATTGCCAATAAGATTTTTCACTTTTATGAGCTTTCTCCAATAGGTGTATTGCTATCTTATGAAAAAGGTTATGCCGGTAAACAAGGTTACCTAATCATGTTGTCTAGTGCTAAAGCTAATGGTTGGAGAGTCTCTCATTTTAGATTTAATGATTGGAAAGCTATGGTTCAAAGACACACTAAAAAATGGTTTTTAGTTAGACATTCGTATATCACATTTGTTAGCGATGTACATTCAACTACACCTTTAGATGTCTTCTTAGTTGATAGTGAATTTAAGGTCAGCTACAGTGAGTTGGAAGGTGGAACAGCCAAGACTTTAAACAACTTGCAAATTACACTAAAAAATAGCGAAAGAGAAATGAAATTAATTTGTAAGTCAGAAAGTATCTTAAAAGAATGGGTATCTTCCATCGAAAAAATGGCTGCAAGTACTATTTGGAGTAAGCCAAATAGATTTAACTCATTTGCTCCTGTTAGACAATCATGTTACACCAAATTGTTGGTTGATGGTAGAGATTATTTCTGGGCTTTGAGTGAAGCATTATTAAGTGCTAAAGATTGTATTTTTATTCATGATTGGTGGTTATCTCCTGAACTTTACATGAGAAGACCTGTTGGGGGTAATGAACCTTATAGAATTGATAGAATATTGCAAAAGAAAGCTGAAGAAGGTGTCAAAATATTTATTATAGTTTACAGAAATGTTGGTTCTACTGTTGGTACTGATTCATCTTGGACTAAACATTCCTTGCTATCCCTTCATCCTAACATTCATGTGATCAGATCTCCAAATCAATGGTTGCAAAATACTTATTTCTGGGCTCATCATGAAAAACTAGCCATGGTTGATAACATAATTGCCTTTATTGGGGGTATTGATTTATGCTATGGTAGATATGATACTCCGGAGCATGCCTTAAGAGATGAATCAATGGATATTCCTGAACAAAATTTCCCAGGTAAAGATTATTCCAATGCTAGACATAACGATTTCTTTGAATTGGAAAAACCATTTGAGTCCATGCACGATAGAGAGACCATTCCGAGAATGCCATGGCATGATGTTCATATGATGACTGTTGGTGAAGTTGCTAGAGATCTAAGTAGACATTTTGTTCAAAGATGGAATTATTTGTTAAGACAAAAACGTCCATCAAGACCAACACCATTACTAACACCACCAAGTGATATTACAGAAGAAGAATTAAAAAGCTTGCCATACTACGATTTCATCAAGGATAAATCAACTTGTGAGTGTCAATTATTAAGAAGTTCAGGTCATTGGTCTTTAGGTTTGAAGGAAACTGAAGATTCCATTCAAAAGGCTTACTTGAAATTAATTGAAACTTCTCAACATTACATGTATGTTGAAAACCAGTTTTTTGTTACCAGCTCAACTTGGGACAGTGTTTCGGTTTTGAACAGTATTGGTGATGCTATTGTTGATAGAATTATCAAGGCACACAATGATAAAACTGCTTGGAAAGCTTACATTTTGATTCCTTTAATGCCAGCATTCCCATCCGAAGTTGATAAGTCCGACGGTTCTTCATTAAGATTAATTATGTTAGCTCAATACATGTCTATTTCCACTGGAGAAAACTCCATTTACGGAAAATTGAAGAAAGTAGGAATTGATGCAGGAGAATACATACAATTCTATTCTTTAAGAAAATGGTCTGAATTAGGTGAAGCGAATAGTCTAGTGACAGAACAGTTATATGTTCATGCAAAAATTCTGATTGTGGATGACAGAACTTGTATTATTGGTAGTGCAAATATCAACGAAAGAAGTATGTTAGGTAACAGAGACAGTGAAGTTGCAATTATTGTCAGAGACACTGAATTTGTTAAATCTCGTATGAATGGTAAAGAGTACTTAGCCGGTAAATTTGCTTTTGAAATGAGACAAAGATTGATGAGAGAACATTTAGGTTGTGATGTTGATTTGGTTGAGTTTAATGAAAGAAAGTTTACTAAATTTAAATCATTGGCTCAAAAGCATTATAAAACTTTACACACCATTGAGTTAGGCTCATCTAAGGTTTCTAAAAAAGAAATGGCCATTTCTGCCTATAAAGAATTATGCACAAGAGATGTCTTAGGCATAGATTTCACAAAACAATGGGAAAAGGTTCATGGAAGTTTGAAAGGATTTGGTATTCTTAAAGAAGATAAAGAATCCAATGATACCAATGCTTTTGAAGAGCCTACTGGTGATTCAAACTCTTTGAAGAAAGCTAAGTTACCATCAGTGTCTAACATATTTGTGCATACATTTAATAACAGGGTTGGTGTTTTTAATATGGGTATTAAAGATGATAAGCCTGTCAGTACTGATCCAAGAGTAAAGAAGGAGAACAAAAATATGCTCAACCCAGATACTTTTACTCCAGAAGATGGTTACTCAGGTTCTAGTAAATTTGTAAAAGATACCTCTGAACAGCTAAACAAGTGGTTACATCTAAACACACATAATTATAGAAGATTTAAAGATGACAAAAAGGATGACGCTAATAAAGATGAATTAAACAATTACGCTATGGGATTTTTACCTACAAGAGAAGACATTTTGGAATACTTGAATGCAGATGAAGAACATATATCTGCTTTGGAAAAAGTAGACATGTTGAAGAAAATATCTTACTTGCAATTCTTATCAGCTAAGAAAAAACTGCAATGTACCAAAAAAGATGTAATCTCCAAAACTGTTCAACCGGTAAATTTCCAAGAATCAGAAGAGGACTATATTGAAAAGGTATTTATGGATGATCATAGAGCATTGGATGCCGAACTTGAGCAAATTTTAGCTATGGTAGGTATTCCTGAACAACTATCTGTTAAGAACAACTTCTTGAACATTGATAAAACCAAACTATCCAAAGAAAAGTATAAACAAATGCTGAAGGAGAAAATATTTGCCAATTCTAGTTTTATTGATCCTTATATGTTTGAAGATCCTTTATGTGATGACTTTTTCCAAGATTTATGGTTTACTATAGCTGTTCGAAATACTTTGATATTTAGATTGATTTTCCATTGTCAGCCAGACTCAAGTGTGCAGACATGGTCCGAATATAGAGAATTTAGAGACCTGGAAGCGGCATTTAAAGATTCCCAAAAGGAAATTGAAGGCATTTTAAACGATCAAAATTCAAGCTCAAGTAAAAGCCAAAGTTCTCTTAATGAGAAAGAAGATTCTGTTGACCATAAAGTTAAAAACTTAAGATTGAAATTGGCTAGGGGCATGATACAAGGCTTTGACAAGAAAGTTTATGATAAGTACACTGCTGTTCAAATGTTAAATAGAATCCATGGACATCTTGTCTTGTTCCCATTAACATGGTTGGGAAGAGAAATTGAGGATAATAATTGGTTTTATACTGCAGATAGAATTCCACCTATTGATATATACGATTAATTAAAATAGTTTTGAAAATTCATAATTGTAACATTAAGATCACATAGATCTGAAACGGTTATATTCCTTTCTTTTTTCTTCATCATACAAAACTTCATAGGCTTCATTTATGTTGTGAACAGTCTCTTCCATCTTTACTTTTTCTCCATCTGATAAGTTAGATACTTTATCTGGATGATACTTTTTGATTAGATTCAAGAAGGATTTTCTTATTTCCTTTTCCGATGCCTTAGGAGATATATTTAAAATCTTGTAATAGTCTTTTTCTTTGGAGAACTGTGAATGTTCTGGAGGTGGAGCTTGTTGTCTTTGACCATGATTTCCACCTTGGAAGAAATGATCGAAACCTCCTCCTCCTTGGAATTGTTTGAAGAACTGCTCTTGTTGTTGCTGTTGTTGTCTTTCCCTTAAGATTCTTTCCTTTGCTTGCTTTTCTTCAAACATTTTTTTGACATTTTGAATGGTAACATACGAAAAGTCATCAAGATCATTGTTCCCTTTTTCAAAGATTCTTTCATTATTCAAAAAATTGAAAATGTTCATGATTTTAATAGCACAATTGTCATTTATAAATTGCTCATTTTGTATTAGATAGGCTATGATATCTAAACCAATGTAGGGCGATTTGTCATGCCATATGTTTTTTAAATGTTCCTCAGTAAAGCTTTCTTTCACGTCCCTTATGGATCTAATGTCTTTTAATTTGATTGAGTTCAATAGAGCTTTAAGTTTTTTGCCACTCGCATGGTTTTTAAAATTGCTTTTATTCAAGTCAACAGCAATTGACTTATAAATGACTAGCAATTCATGGTAAGGCATATCTGGAAATATTTTGGTGAACATTGACTTTGTATCGGATTTGTAATACTTTGACAATCTTTCACTTATCTTGGTAAAAGTATTCATACCTTTTTCATCCTTTATCATCTTTGTAAAATCGTCTCTCCATTTTAAGTTTATATTTTTATCAATCACCAAAGGATCAAATTTAGTTCTAGTTTTTAAAGATAGCAGTTTAGCATTTATTTTAATCAAATCTATGCAATGTTTATTTGAGTCATCTAATTCAATGCATTGTTTTGCAAATAATTGTGACTGTTTAAAATTGTTTAACATTAAAAATTCAATATCACTAAGCACTGAGAAAAATGCACTTCTTTCTTCTAAAGAGTACTTTCTTCCATGCTTAGCAAGCAAATTCTTGTAACAAGTTGTTAAATCATTAGCAAAAATAACCAAAAAATCATCTCCTGATGTTTGGATATTGCTATTTGATGTGTAGTCTATAATATCTCCCCATGAATCCTTTATTTTTTCATGTAATAAATGTTCGCTATATGGAGAAAGTTCTAATTGTTCATCAATGTCCAATTCGCTGTAATTTCTCACTTCCTCTAGAAGATCGGTACCTTTAATTTTTGATATAAATCCAAATTTAAGATATAAATCATCTAGCTTCGGTTGAATTCTATTGAGAAGAGTTTTTGAATCAGTGATTCTTTCCCATTGTGAAATCACATCTAATTCCAAGTTGTTGTTATCTAAATATAGCTTCAAACCATGGTAGTAATAAATTTCTTCTAATAACTGCTTATATTCTGTTCTGTGTTCACTAATTTCCATCCAATTAGCTAATTTCTGATATTCTTGAAAAGAAAATTGAGATAATTTGTTATAATTACATGCCACGTCATTGTTTATACTAGCTTGCTGGCATACGTTTTTGATGCTTACATCTGCAGAACTAGCAAAGTTAACAGTCGTGGTGAATATGAAAAACAAGCTGAGCAATGATATTTTCATCTAAAAGCTTCAATAAATGGGTGTCTCTGGTGTTTAAACAAATGTATATAGATTATAGTAGTATTACGTTCTTTTAAAAGTAATTTAAAAAAAAAGGTATGAAAAAAAAAAAAAATTGTTCACATGAAGATACATATACCATGTTTAATCAACTAGCGCGAAGAGGTAAAACTAATGCTCGAATGCTCCAACGAATTGTGAAACTATTACAGAATCTGTTTCTTCTTTTTTTTTTTTTTTCTGACTATGATAAGCCTACATAGCGTTATTTAGTGTTGATGTTTTAGCTGTATCCATACTTCGTTTGGCACATATTGTGAAAAAAGACACATAAGATCACGTGACTCTGGTCAGAAGAAATTTAAAAAAAATTAAAATCTCCCGGGGGTGATTCGAACACCCGATCCCAAGATATCTTGTTAAAATTACAGTCTTATGCTTTAAACCAACTAAGCTACCAGGAGTTGTTTTAATTTTATATTAGAAAATTATGATTTTCAGTATATATAGAATGGCTATTTATGTTGCACCAAAACTACACGTTTTTTGTAGGTGATTTTTTTCAGATATTATTTAGACACCTTATCTCATTCTTGAATTAACAAAAAAAAAGGTTTACGGCATAATTTCAACCTTAATTTGATTTATCCAGCGTTTTTAATTCAATTTTTGTTTATTTTTGACTATAATGAATGCTGTTACAGATACATAAATTGTATAACTATGTTAGTTTTTTGCTGTTTTTTTAATGTCAAAACGTGACCAAACCCCATCAAGAAACGCATAATATGCCAAAAAAAAAAACAAGGGTGTTTGTTTTATACACTTCAAATCAGCATCTTAAAATAAGCATAGACTTGTAAACCCAAACGAAACTACAGCAAAGAAACTAGTCTTTTTTTTATATATAGTTTTCAAAATTTATGTACATATAATTTAATGGCAGTATCTAAGAATAGAACTAACCTTTTTTTATCATATAGAAAGACATACCCAAGAAATGTTAAAAATGACTTTGAAGATAACTTTGATTTAGATCTTGAGGTTGGAAACGAATCTATTGAATCGCTAACTATAAATTCAAATGATAGGTCACAAAACATTGATTTGATCATTAAAAATATAATTTTGCCAATTGAAAAAAACTTAGAGCATATAGATACTTTATTGAGGCAATTGGATCAACAATACAAAACCGCTATCTTGCCAAGTTTTAATGACGATCAACAAGCTGATTTTAAAAAAGTTGAAAAGACATCTTTTGAAATCATGAAACTCATACAGGGAAATTTTAAATACATAAAATTTGTACAAGAACAAATACAAAACGATAAAGCCAGTAAACAGAATGAATTCACCATCATCCTTACTAATATGAATACTCTATATGCATCAAAGATACAAAGCAGATCAAATGAATACAAAGTTTTACAAAACAAATATTTAAAATTTTTGAATAAAGACGATTTTAAGCCTTTGCCAAGCTTAAAGAACAAAGCTAATGACTTTTCTAACACGGATATTTTACTATTGGATGAGGAAGATGAGCAAATGAAGCAATTAATGATTCAAAAACAAGTCCATAGTCAAAAGAAAGATAGATTCCTAGCGGAGAGGGATCAAGAAATTGTGGAACTCTCGCAAAACGTGTTGGAAATCAATACCATTTTTAAAGATCTACAAACTATGATCATTGATCAGTCCAGTATTGTAAATAGCATAGAATCAAACATCTACGAATTCCAAAATGATGTAGTTGAAGCAAAGAGAGAAATCGATATATCAGAAAGATACAACAAAAGAGAGAATAAATGTAAGATAACTTTGTTTTTAGTACTTTTATGTCTATTTGTACTTATGTTGCTATTAACAAAAAAGTAAGCTTTTTGTTTTTGTTTAATAAAACTATTAACTAAATATGTAATTATGGTTATTTTTATGATTTTTTTTTTTTTTTTAAAACACATAACTTATTTATATATAATAAACTATCTGAATCCAGAATATGGTTGTTGACCAGATCCATTAGCATATGGATTTGATAGAGAAGCTGGACCAATCATATTGTTAGCACCCATAGGTTTTTTTTTGTAACCAGGTTTGTATACCGGAGGTTGGAACTTTGATTGCATAGCAGAATTACCTTGGTATTGTTGCTGTTGATAAGAAGATCCAATTGGAGCATTAAAGTCAGCGTTGTTTTGGAATACCATAGGAGCTCTAGTTCTTTGCTGAGGATTCAAAGCTTGATGATTGATTCCAACTCTGTTCATTTGACCACCATTATATTGTTGATATTGTGCAGGTGGTTGACCAGCATATCCACCCATAGGACCGCTTCTTTGCTGTTGTTGATAGTAATTGTTCTGGTTGTATTGTTGTGGGTAAGCTCTCATTTGCTGCTGCTGTGGCATCACTTGTTGTTTCTGGTATGTATTTCCTTGATAGTTGTTCATATTCGAGGTAGGTTGAGCATTGAACTTCTTTTGAATGTATTGTGGATTGCCAGCTCTTTGAGATACACTAGTGAAGTTGGATCCTTGATCATCATGCAAGCCATCATCACTGTCTAAATCAGGTCTTTGAGACTTTGGAATAATATTCTTTCTTACAAAGTCTCTGTCACTATCACTAATGTCACTGTAATTGGCAACTTCTTCTTCGGTAGTGGCAGGCAAATTAGATCCTTTGTGGCTCATACCATTAATGTTTTCTAATGGTGATTTCTTATCAAGAAGTAAAATACTTTCTGGCTTAAAGTCATTTGTTTTAAAGGTATTCTCTCTTTCCAGCTTACTACCAGGCAATTTTTGGGCAGCATATGAATTGGCAGTGGCATAGTAAGAAGATGAATCAGATGCATCTCTATAAGGGTTACCAGATAAAGCAGCAGAGTCGTATTTTGCTGGATGTGAGTTAGCATTAGAAAACCCTTCGGATTCATTTTGTTTGTATTCTTGGTACATGTTAAAAGAATCTTTCTTGTTTCCATAATGAGAAGACAAATTGGAAGTTGATGTGTTTTTAGACCCACCATTGTTCATAACATCTACAAGTCTAGATGGCTGAGCATAACTTTCTGAGTTGTTCAAAGAAGCTTTGTTATCAAAGTCAGAAGATGAGTTCATGTTGTTTGTGTTTAGCTTCTTCAACTCAGTGAAAAAGTTTTTGCTCTTGCTTTCGTCTGAAACATGACCATCATTATTGTTAAAGTAATCTAGTGATTGTTTATCTTCTTCAAAAACAACGTCATCGGATAATAATCTAGTATTACCGTATAAATCATTTTGCTTTTCTTCAATTATGGCACCGGTTTCTAAATTATAGACTTCGCCCTTCTTGCTCAAGTATTGGAAGAAAGACAAAGGTAGACAAACCAAAGACAGAACAGCGGCTGGAATCAAGACCCAAGCAGGCCAGTTTATGTGTGGATAGAATAATAAAAATACTACTATGCATGACATTGCAGAGGCGGCAAAAGCCAAAAAACTGATGATGATAGAAACAATGAACTGAACAAAAATAAATCTTTCATTTTCATTGATATCTCTACTTTTAGTAATGATGTTTAAAGAGCTTCCAATAAGGTTCAAAAATACTAAACCAGCAGCAACAGGGACAACTATAAGAAGTTCGGACAATGTCTTTCTTGCATTTAAACCTAGTTTCCAGTCTGATTCATGTTTTTTGTACTTTTGTTGAATTTCATATGCTTTGTAGTTGGCAGAAGGGGTGCTGCACTCTTTCTTCGCGGTTTCACAGTACCCGAAAACACCATATTGAATACCACGATGTTCACTTAATGATAACAAGTTACTTGTGGATGACTTTTTGTTAGATGTGAACTTGAAAAGTGGAACTGTAACAAATGAAATAACTAAACATGCTATAGTTACAAATTGAAAGATCAAAATGATGGTAGAGATGGAAGATGATTTCTTCATTTTGAGAATTTAAAGACTGTTAATTACTATATCCGAAAAAAAAATATATTTTGATACTTGCTGTATAAAGGTATCGAATTTCTTTTATATGAAACAAAAACTGAAAAGGATAATAATTTGAATCAAATTGTTCGAGTTATTTTGTTTCAGTATAGTTTCTTTTCTTGTTTTGATGTTTTTTTTTTTGCCTATTAATAAAAATAAAAGCTAAAAGTCTGGAATATAAATGGTAAAACGTGTTGATTAATCTACTCTATTAAACTCGACTTTTTTTTTTTTGTTGTTTAATGATACTTGAAAATTCCTGTATAGGCTATATGAATAATCGACAACGAATAAAATAAGTTGATGATGTATTTCTCTAGGTTTTTGTAATCCTTACTTTCACTCTCATGAAAAAAAGCTATCAAAATGTGTATATATTCATAGTTAATTTTAACTCTTAATTAATACAAAAAGCTGTTAATTTCAATTTTTTTAAAAAAATAATATGTCGAAGTACGTGTGCCTTTTAAACAGCAGCATCATTTCGTTCAAAATTACGCTGTATGATCGTTATCAAATCTTTAAATAGATATTTTTTTTTCCCTTCTACACCAAAAAAAATTCATATGGAAGATCAAAAGTTCAGCACGAGAGAAAAAAAAAATAGGCAAAGGCACCAGTATGGTTGATGCCTAATAAGGAAAAGATTTAATTATGTAGCTTAAATACCACCTTTTGAATTCGTATTATCATTCATGATAATACGAATTAGCAGGTAGATGTGATTTTCAGTGAAATTTTCATCATATACGAAGTATAATCAATGTATACTTGAGATCATTGACATGGGATTATTTCAGAGGATAATATAGAAAAATGAATTATATTTCCTATTTGGGGATTTTTTTTTTTTTGGTATTGGCTCTTTTTTTTTGGGGTGTTTTTTCCCACACCGAAACATCCCATGTGCTTAATTTTGGAGATGTACGGGTTGTTCAGCCATTCTTGTTGACCCAAAACGGACATTTGAATTAAAGTGCTAATCACGTGGCAATGCATTTTTAAAAGTGATAAATCTGTATAAGGGACTACTAAAGACCAGCTTTAGTGAAAGTTATTAAGCATTAAAATACATAAAGGTAATAAATACTCTCAGACTGCTTTTTATTTTTTTTTTTTCTTTAACAAATTGTATAGTACATTCTCTTGTAGATTGGTTTGGCAGCAATTTCTGCCTTTTCTTGTGCTATGTCAGCAATCAATTGTTCAATGTCAGTTTCTCTTCTACCAGTATCGATATCTAGTTCACTAGCAGGAATCAATAACTTCCAATTTCTTCTATAAATCTTGTGAGAAATATAGATAACTAAGAATAATGGACCAGATAGGTATGATTCAAAGAAGTCTTGAACATTTGGTGCAGTCTTATATGGCCATAAGGAGGTCCAGAATGTTAATCCAATAATAATTGCAATGATGGTACAAGCGTAATAAGATCCGTAAATACCAGTTGGGGAAGCAAAGCATAATTCATTAGTACTTCTGCCTTGAGCTTTTAACCCGTGTCTAAATCTAATATGGGCCAAAGAAATACCGAACCAACAAATCAATGTAGATAAACCAGATAAGGATAGCAACCATGTGAAAACTTCACCTTCCTTTGGAGAAGCAGCAATGAAGGCAATGGCACCAAAGACAGCCATAACACATAAGGCAACAATTGGTCTACCTCTTCTATCGATGTAGTTGAAGTTTGTCCATTTTGGTAATTGGCCCATTTCAGTCATGGCAACCATGTTTCTAGATGTACCAAAAATACCAGCATTACCAACAGATAAAACAGCAATGCAAATAACAACATTAATTACAGATGGTAAACCTTTGATTCCGTGAGAAACAATAGCAATGACAAATGGAGAAGCAGCAGCATCAGCAGAGGATGTACCAATTAATCTTGGATCCTTGTGAGAAACCAGTAAACCAATTAAGGTCAAAGCAACAATGTAGAAGATAGCAATTCTCCAAAATACTTGTTTAGCAGCTCTTGGTAGAGATTTTCTTGGATTCATTGTTTCAGCAGCAGCCATACCAGTCATTTCAACACCACCATAAGCAAAAGCAGCAGAAACAAAAACAGTAATAACAGTTTTGAATCTTTCAGCACCACTTTCACCTACAAAAGCACCGTATGGTGATTTCCACATGGTACCACCAATGTAGTGACCATTAGGACCACCACCACAGACTAAAATAATACCTAAGAAGATAAAACCAACAACACAAGTAACTTTAATAGCAGAAAAGATAAATTCAGCTTCACCATAACCTTTGACACCAAATAAATTGATGGACATAATAACGACATAGAAAAGAGCAACAAAACCATCTCTATATTTTTTAGGAGTGTTCCAGTAGTTAACTGTAATAGAAGCAGAAACCATTTCTAATGGTAAAGTAGCCCAACCACCAACTAGATTAATTAGATTTGATGCAAACCCATAAGATTCATCAATGAATCTAGTAGTATAAGTAGCATAACCACCAGTGACTGGAAATTCAACAGATAATTCACCTAAACCACAAATCACACATAAGATGAATGTAGCAGAGATGAAGTAACCGATCAAAACACCTGCTGGACCAGAGTGTCTCAAAGAGGAACCTGAACCAACAAA